>MDTA01007139.1_pt1 | contig 36024 bp, 33 predicted proteins | sample 811151 | NCBI WGS metagenome assembly MDTA01 (sample SAMN05326648, study PRJNA326480) | marine metagenome | isolation source: seawater | place: Indian Ocean: South | collected 2010
CCACGTTGATAGGCTGGATGTGGAAGCGCAGTAATGCGTGCAGCTGACCAGTACTAATAGCTCAATTGGCTTGATTTATGCACTGAAAAAAATTTAATGAAAATAGATAACAGACTTACTAAACTTTATTTCTTAAAGTTTTATTTAAAAAAATATCTTAGAAATTTATTTTTTAAGAATAAAAATATTTATTCGACAAATCTTAAAAAAAAAATAGAAGATTTGAAAGAATTTAATAGATCAAATCGTTTATATTCAAATAAAAATAAAAAAAAAATTCTTTTAGTTTGTCTAGACAATTTTGAATTTTATTTTTTCTATATATGGATAATTCTTTGTTTTCACATTAACAATAAAAAGAATCTCATCGTATTATCTAATAAGGAAAATGAGTCAATAAACTTTACCTGTAATTATTTAAATATAAATGTTGTTTATATAAACGAAATTTTAAAAAATAAGGGGAAAGTTAAACTTTCTAAATTAGTTAAATCAAAAATATCAAGGTTAACATCTTTTGATGATTTTCTAAAATTTAAATATTTGAAATTTGAATTAGGCAAAATGGCAATTTCTAATTTTTGCAGAATTCACAGGGTGGGAACTATAAATTTTCATGATCAAATTCAACTGTCTTTAATAAAAAATGACTTAAAAAATATAATATTAAATTTAAATATTTTACAAAGAAATAAAATTTTAAATAGTTGTAAATATTTTTTTTCTTTTGAAAAAAATTTAATTCCATATTTATATCTATACTTATATTCAATAAGAAAAAAAAAAATATTTGTTCATTGGTCAAGCTCGAACGTTGATACAGACAGTTTTATATTAAGAAAAAATAAAACTGAGAATTTCTATAAACATCACTCATCTTTAGATAAAAATAACTTTAATTTTTTGAAAAAAAAATACATAAAAAAAAATGGCAAGATATTAAAATCAATTTTAGTTCAAAATAGAAAAATTATAAAAAAAAGATATTTTTCTAAAGGTGGTCCTTTTAGTGTCAATTTATTGGAAGTTAATAAAAATAAGAAAATTAAAATAATATCAAAAAGAAAAAAATGTATTATTTTTTCACATATTTTACATGATACTTTATATTTTTTTGGTAAGGATATATATAATTCTTATGCTGAGTGGCTTATTCATACAGTAAAAATAGCTATTAAAAATGATAATATAGATTGGTATATAAAATTTCACCCATCGAATATTTATAGAGGTGAGTTCCATAAAGGAAAAAGTAAGGAAGAGGATTTAATACGACAAAATATAAAAGAATTACCACCCCACATAAAGTTTATATATCCCGACACTAATATAAACCCATATAATTGGATATCTTTTGCAGATTTTGGTGTTACGGTAAGAGGCACAGCGGGCTTAGAAATGTCAATGCAAGGAAAACCAGTTATAGTTGCAGGTCAAAACAGATATGAAAATAATGGCTTTACATTAAACCCAAGAAACAAAAAAGAATATAAAGAATTATTGATTAATTTACCAAATATAAAAAATATTAAAAAATCAATTAATACAAATCTATCAAATTTATATTTTTATGGTGTATTTAAACTCAAATGTTTTAAAATTGAAAAGATAAAATTAATAAATACTTTAAGAAGATTTAATTGGTCAAGTGTTGATTTTAAATTACAAAATTCCTCAAAAAAAAACCTGCAAATTACAAAGTTTAAAAAATTTTTATTCAATGATAAAAAAAATGAATTTTTTAATTAATAATGAAAATTAAAAAAACTAATTTTAAGGATCTATATTTGATAAAGTATCACTCTTTTAATGACTTAAGAGGTGAACTGATTAAAATACATTATTATGAAAAATTAAAAAAATATTTTTCACAAATTAAACAAGTAATAATCGTTCAAAATAAAAAAAAAAATACTTTCAGGGGTTTTCATTTTCAGAAGAAACCATTTGAAGAAAATAAAATCATTTATTGTATTGAGGGAAAAATTAAAATGTTTTGTATAGATATGAGAAAAAAATCCAAAACATATAAAAAATCTTTTACAACAATCCTAAGCAGTAAATATAAAAAATCTATCCTGATACCCAGGGGTTTTGCTAATGGATATTTGACTAAAATTGATAATACAAAAATAGTTTATTTGATAGATAATAATTACATTAAAAAATCTTCGACTGGATTTAATTATAAAAGTAAATTCGTAAATATTAGGTTGCCGAAAGAAAAAATAACTATTTCATCAAATGATAAAAAATTAAAAATTTTGAAAAATATTTGAGTCAATTAATTTATTTATGTCTTTTTCATTTTGATCTAACTTTAAAGTATCTAAATCATTAGTTAACACTGGATTGTAAGTTATAATCGACTGATATCTTTCAGTTTCACATCTTGAACCCATATGGAAACATTTTGAAGTATCAATAATAAGTACATCACCTGCTTTACCAGTAAATTTAAGAATTCTTTGATCTAAATCAAACATATAATGCTTTAATTCACTATCTTGGAAATATTTTGGACATCTAAATAGGAAATTTTTTTTTGTTAACAACTCGGTACTATTTTTATCTAAAAAAGTAGTTGGTCCATTTTTTTCTGAAACATCATGTATTAAAATCATAATTTTTAAAAGTTTATTATGGTGAGAATCAAAATGCCAATTCATTGATGAAAATTTTTTTTCACTTTTTTCACTTTTTATAATTTGAATTCCACTTAATATTGGTATTGATTTTAAATAATTTGAACAAATTTCTAAAATTTGCTTTGAGGTAGAGAACTCCACAAATACATCGTTATTTTCGGTCACCTGTAAATCATACAAATTATGAAAAAAACTTTTATTTGTATTTTTTTTTCTTGATTTATTTATTTCAACTTTCGCTTTTAAAAATTCTAATAACTCATTATGTTTTGAATAAATTTCTGATAATTTACATTTTGAATATCCTTTTTCATTGATATCTTTAAGTATTATTTTAAATTTATCATTTTTCTTACCTGTTAAAGCTGCTTTGTATAATGAGAGTTTTTTTTTATGTAGTTTATAGAATATGATGTAAGAAATTATATAATGTACTTTGCTGTATATAAAACCATACTTTGATATAAAATAAACTATAAAATTTTTAAATTTGTTTTGCACTTAAATAAAATAATCTAAATATCAAAAAAAAAAAGTATAATTAAAAATGATAATAATATTAAGATATTATAATTTTTCATTGATAAACTTAATTTAAATTAATGAAAAAAAATCCATTCTTCACTATAATTATTCCAACCAGAAATGGATCAACAACTATAATTCCAACTTTACAAACCATTTTAAATCAAAATTTTAGAAATTTTGAAGTAATTATTTCAGTGAACCATAAAGAAAAAACAAATAAAACTATTTCGATCTTAAAAAAAATTAAAGATAAAAGAGTTAAAATTTTTAATACAAACAAAGATCTGAGCATGTCAGAAAATTGGGAGTATGCTTTAGAAAAAAAAATTAGGGGAAAATATATTACTTTTATTGGTGATGATGATGCATTTACCATAAATGCATTTGAAAAAGCATCTAATTTGATAAAAAAATATAAAATTAAAATTTTAACATGGGGTTTGTCAGGAGAATATTTTTGGCCAAATACAGGAAATTATGATGCTAATTTTTTATATTTAAAATCATCAGGAGAATTAATACTTCAAAAAAGTAGTGAAATTGTGAAGAAAGTTTTAAATTACAATTGTTCCTATACAGATTTACCGATGCTGTATAATAGTTTTATCGAAAAAAAAATAATAAATAACTTCAAAAAAAAAAATAAAAAATTTTTTTTATCTCGTACACCTGATGTTTTTTCAGGATTTGTAATTGCATCTTCTTCAGAATTCTTTTATAGATATAATTATCCCTTACAAATAGCTGGTGTATCAAAAAAAAGTAATGGAAATGCTTTTTTTCACAAAAAAAAAAAATTTGTAGCAGCATCTAGGGATTTTAGAAAGTTAAAAAATATACAGTTTGAAAATAATTTAGTTTATGCTCCATCTTTTCCTATTCTTACAATGGAAAGTTTTTTAAAAGCAAAGAATAAAATAGATAATTTTAAAAATTTTAAAATAGACTTAAGAAGAATGATGTATGAAGCTTTTAATGAAACCAGAAATCATCCAAATAGAGTAAAAATAGAAGTTGTAAGAGCCTTAAAAATAATTGGCGATTTAAACAATTTGAAAGATTGGTATAAATTTTTAAAAGCTAAAAAGTTTAGAAATATAATCACTCCAAAACCAGTAGAGAGAATTAGTAATACTAGAAAACATTATATTATAAATTTAAATAAAAAAGATATTAAAAATGTTTTCGATATGTGTAAATACATTGAAAATAGAAAAATATTAAGCTCGAAACAATCAATCTTTTATTATTTTTTTTATCAAATAGTTTATTATTTCAAAACTATATTAAAAGAGTATTTTTATAAATATTTATTATTAAAATTTTATTTTGAAAAGTAAAATCAGGAATTGTTTATTATAAATATTTTTCTAATAAATATTTATTTTCAGGGTAGTTATTAATTAAATTTTTTACAAAATTTTTGTTAAGCTTTTTTTTGGATATAAAATATCCAAAAAGACTGTTACACCATTGTAGCTGTAAAATTTTTCTTTCACCACGTTGAATTCGAGTCCCTCTATGAATAAAGCTAGGATTTACCAGATACATAGTTCCTCTTTCTCCGTATAAATTTATTATATTTTCCTTATTAAAATATTTACATGCATCATCATAATTAAAAGACTCATCAAAAGGCATGTTGTATGGTTTCATTTGATCTAAACTTTGTGAAATATGGGTGTAAGGTCCATCCAATTCATTTTTTACATCAGAAAAATAAATTATTAGTTTTAACATTTTAATTCTATCAGCATCAAAATGAAATTTTATATCTTCCTTTCTCTCATCTATCCCATCTTTTGGTGGAAAGGATTTGTATGCAACTAAATAATCAAGAATAGGATAATTATTTAAAAATTTAGCAGCTAAATTTAAAAAAAATTTATCTGTCCATAAATTTAATATATCGTTATTTTGAAGTAATTCTTGTTCTGTTATAAATATTCTTGACTTTTGAAATGTGTCAAAGTCATAAGTAAAAATTGTTTCTAATTTATCTAGATAGGTGTTATCTAATCTTGAATTTAATTTATAGTATCCTTGTGTATTTAGTGATTGAATTATTTCATCCTGGTTTTCTTTTCCATTATAAATATCATGCCCATATAATTTAATTATTTGTGTTTCTGTTGCATATGTAATTATATTATTTAGTAAAGTAATAAAATTTAAACCGTGCTTACCTACCATGTCTCTAAAAGAATTACTTGATTTTAAATCTTTAAAAAAAAATTGATCATTTGAGTATTTATAAAAGTTTATTAAAGACTGTATTTGACTAATAATTGAATTTCTATCCTCTGAAGAATTAATAATTTTTATATTATCTTTAATAAAGTTTTTTGCATTGGTTAATCTAATAATAATTTTTTTATCATATTTTTTTTTATTAAAATGAAATTGAGTTTTTTGTTTTATATTCTCCAAAAACCTTTTGACATTCCAAGTAATATTAGAAGATGATTTATTTCTCTCTAAATTGAAATTATATTCTTTTAAGTTATTAATTTTATTAAAGTTGTTTAAAATTTCTAAAAACTTATTTTTGAAATAGATTTCTTCCATATTAAAATTTTATCAAATTAACTTTAATCAGCAAATATTTTTTTTATTTATGATCAATTTCATAAATGTAAAAGTTTTTAGTTTTTTGAATAATCTTGAAATTTAAATTTTTATTTTCTGTAACTAAGTATTTAAATTTTGGATTGTTCAATTTAATATTCAAAAATTTTGCCTCATCTAATTTTAAAAATTTATTTCTTAAGTAACTATAGTTTAGATTGGTATTTTTAATTGGAAATGATGAATAATTAACATCTAATAAATTTAACATTCTATCATTTATAACACTGAAAAATTTTTTATTCCCCATTGCAAAATTTCCATCAGGATGTTCGGTAAGATATATTCTATAGTTTTTTAATAATCCTCTCCCATTTAGTATGTAAGGCATTATAATAATACCTGATCCACTTTTAATTCTTTGATTTATAATTTTTATTAGTTCAAAGCCTTCATCAGATTCAAATTCTATTTTTGTTTGTTTGTTTTTTTTTATAATATTTTTTGGAATTAATTTTTTAATAATAAATATATTTTTGCTTCTTTTATAATCTTCATCAGTTTCTAAATTAGAATTGTATAATGTTGGAAAAAAATTATTATCTTTATTAAAATTAAATAACCATGAATCATATTCCACTATATTAAATTTATTTTTAATTAAAAATTTACTATGGGATTTAAATTCATCTAATTTAAAAGAATAAAATAATGTCATAAATATAAATGAGGATATTAAAATTAAATATTTTGATAATTTAATTAATGGTAGAAAATTTTTTTCGTAATTTTTGATATTAATTGCTAAAATAAAAAGACTTGAATAGAAAGAATATCCTAAAATTTTCCAACCAGGTTGAGTGTTAATAATGATATTTAAAATGAAATTAATATTTAATTTAACACAAATAAATTCTATTAATGAGAGAATTACAAAAGAAACTAAAGGTAAAATTGTAATCAAAAATAAGAAATCATTTTTATTTTTTTTAAAATAAAACCTTAAATTTATTAGATGGACTAAAAAAATTAGAAGAATCCACTTAAATCTAAAAATTAAATTTGCCAACAATGAAAAGTCATCTGCCTCATCTTTTATTAAAGCAACATAATAATCATTACTAGATGTTGGGACTGTATTTATATAAAAATCATTAATTTTTAAAAACGCAGAAAGTATAAATAAAAAATTTGTTATTAAAAAAAATATAAATAACTTTATATCTATTTCTTTTTTTAAAAATAAATAAGATAAAATTATAAAAAAAAATCCTATAACAAAAATGTTTGAGTTTGGATGGGTAAAATTATTTAAAAAAATTAAAGCAACTGATGTCCAATGTTTTTTTATTAAAAAAAAATAAATTGATAATATATAAATAAACCCAAAAAGATGTCTTATTGTAAAATAATTAAAAAAATCATCTTTCAAAAAAAAGGATGACTCAAAATAATTGATATCTTCTAGACCTATAAAATTTAGTCCATAAATTAGTAATTTAAGAAAAACAATAAAACCTACGCAAAATAATGAAATATTTTGATTTTTAATTAAATAATTTATTAAAAAATATAATAGAGATAATTTTGCAATTGATGAAATAAAAGTAATAAAATTAAATAATAGTGGGTTTAAAAAAGTTAAGTAAATTAAATAATATGATGGTGTTAAAATAAATCTTATTATTTTGTTTATTTCATATTCGGCTAAAGTTGGATCTAAAATTGTGTATGCTGCTAAATAATGAGTACTATCTGGTATATTCTTAAATTTTGTTAACATTAAAAAAGAAAAACTTAAAATAAAAATAAGAATTGTATTTATTAAATGTTGATCTTTTGATTTTAACTGAAATTTTTTAATGAAATAAAATATTGAATTCATTTATAAATTATTTCAAAAGAATATAAGATTTATTTTTTTTATTGTTTAAATATATATAGTTATTAGTTTTATTATTTGACTTGAAACTTCCGTAAAAAACTCTGCTTAAAAAATTAGTTTTTCTACTTAATTTTTTAGGATAAGAAGATATTTTGATTTGATTTTTAAATTTCTGCATTTTAAAAATCCTTCTATAATTCTTAAAATGTTTTTTTAAAGATAAAGATTTAAATTCAATTTTTTTTTTGTTTTTGCTGCAAATAAAAAAAATTTCATTTATCTTAAAGTCTATAAATTTTTCTATGTAAAAATTATTTTTATTCAAAACATGCTGTAACGATTTTTTTGAAAAGTTATGTAAATGAGGAATAAATAAACAAGATTTTAATAAATCAATATTCTCGTTATTTGGAACTGCAACAACCAATATACCTTTTTCATTTAACAATAGATTTACAGTTTTAAATAATTCTTTGTGATCTTTTATATGCTCAAGTGAGTGATGAAGTATTATTAAGTCAAGACTTTTGGGTTTAATTATTTTTTTAATTTTTTGAAAATTTCCATAAATAAAATTAATATTATTACTTTTTTTAGTTTTATTATAGCTTGAAGTTTCAAAATTATATCCAATTTTAATATTCTTAGATAGTTTTTTTAAAAAGGTGCCGTCACCTCCTCCAATATCTAATACACTTGAGTTATAATTTAAATATTTTAAAATTTCTTTAACTTTTTGATCAAAAATCTTATTTAAGTAAGAATTATACTTAGAAAAGTAGAGCTTATTTAAAATTCTATTGTATAGTGATGCATTATCTTTTTTTTTTTAGCCACTTCTTTGAGTAAAAATTTTGTAAATATTTTTCATAAACATATTTCGAAAAAAAAAAATGATCATATTTATGATTATAGCTAAATTCTAAATTACCATTCTTACAGATTACGCTATTTTTTTCGTTTAAATATCTGTATTTAGAAACTTTTAGCTTTTTATAATCAAAGGTTGAGAAACTGTCTGGAATGGATTGGAAACTATTAATTTTTATATCAAATTCCATAATAGTAATATTAATGTATCAGAGATTTAAAAAAAAGCTTTAATAATTTAAATTTATATCTATAAAAAATTACTTAAAAATGTAATTACAATAGTACGTTAAGCAATTTTATGTCAAAAAAAAATTTATGTCGTTTCTGCTATTCAAGATTAACTAATGTTTTTTTTGATATGGGTAAAATGCCTATAGCAAATGATCTTTTAAAGAAAAAAAATTATAAAACTTTTAAAATGAAAACTATGGTCTGTAAAAAATGTTTTTTAGTTCAAAACATAGATAGTGTAAATACTAATAAAATTTTCAATTCAAACTATCCTTATTTTAGCTCAGTTTCATCAAGTTGGCTTGAACATGCAAAAAATTTTACTAATTCAACAATTAAAAAGTTTAAGCTTGATGAAAAAAATAAGATTTTAGAAATTGCTTCTAATGATGGTTATTTATTACAGTATTTTAAAAAAAAAAATTACGAATGTTTGGGTGTTGAACCATCTGCATCTGTTGCAAATTTTGCTTTGAAAAAAGGCATAAACACGGAAAAAATTTTTTTTACTGAAAAAAATTCAGAAAAATTAAAAAAAAAATATGGCGACTTCGACTTGGTTATAGCCAACAATGTAATAGCACATGTCCCAGATGTTAACGATTTTGTTAAGGGAATTAAGAAAATACTTTCGATAAATGGAATTGTTTCAATTGAGTTTGCATATATTTTAAATCTAATTAAGAATAATCAATTCGATACAATATATCACGAACATTACAGTTATTATTCTTTAAATGTTATTAAAAACATTTTAGAAAAAAATAAATTAGTAGTATTTGATGTACAAGAATTAAGCACTCACGGTGGTAGCTTAAGAGTTTTTGCAAAAAATTCAAATTGTAAAAAATTTAAAGTTAAAGACGCAGTCAAAAGAATCTTAATGAAAGAGAGCCGGATAGGTTTAAATAAATTTAAAATATATTCTAATGCAGGAAAAAATTTCCATACCACAATAAATAAATTTAAAAAATTCATAAAAGAAAACACTTTAAAAAATAAGGTAATTTTAGGCTATGGAGCTGCAGCAAAATCTACTGTTTTGATTAATGTATCAAAATTAAATAGTAATAAATACTTCAAATTTGTTATAGATAAAGCCATAAGTAAACAAAATAAATTTATACCAAATTCAAATATAAGAATTAAAGATATGAAAATTTTAAAACACAATATTGATTTTCTGGTTATATTTCCTTGGAATATTAAAAATGAAATTATTTCTCAATTAAAAAAATATAAAAATATTAAAAATTTTGTTACTGCAATACCAAGATTAAAAATAATTAAAAACTCATGATACCAGTATTCAAACCATATATTGAAAAAAAAGATATTAAAAATATTAATAAATCTCTTGATTTAGGATGGCTTGGAATGGGTAAAGATGTAATGAAATTTGAAAATGAATTAAGCAAATACTTACAACTTAAAAAAAAAATAGACATATAGTTACAGTTAATACTGGCCATTCAGCATTACATTTAGCAGTTTTGTTATTAAATTGTAAAAAAGGTGATGAAATAATTACACCTTCTTTTAATAACGTTTCTGATTTACAAGCCATTACAACAGGAAACGCAAATCCAGTATTTTGTGATGTTGATCCAAATACACTTTGTATTGATCTTGATAAAGCTGAAAGGTTAATCACAAAAAAGACAAAAGCGATAGTTGTAATGGATTATGATTGCTTTTTATGTGATCATGACAAAGCGAATTATATTTCAAAAAAATATAATATAAAAATTATTCATGATGCAGCTCATTCTTTTGGATCTTACTATAAAGGAAAAAAAATTGGTACTTTTTCAGATATATGTATGTTTAGTTTTGATCCTGTTAAACCTCTGACATGTATAGATGGTGGAGCTTTAGTTGTGAAAACTAAAAAAGAAAGAGATACTCTGCATAGATTAAGATTAATAGGTATGGGACAACCAGCAAAAGTTATGTACAAAAATAAGAGAGCATGGACTTATGATGTTAAAACTCAAGGATATAGATATCATCTTGCAAACAGTCATGCTGCAATGGGATTGTCCCAACTAAAGAAAATTGAAATAATTAAAAAAAAAAGAGTTGATATCTGCAAAAAATATAATCAGTATTTGTTAAGAAATACTAATATTGTTATTCCAAATACTAATTTTGAAAATGTAATTCCCTTTTTATATTATATTAGAGTTCTTAAAGGAAAGAGATCTGAACTGATTAAGTTTTTAAAAAAAAATGGTATTGATACAGGAATACATTGGCAACCAGGTCACACCTTTTCCTATTTCAAAAAATTTAGAAGAGGTGGGTTAGAAATAACAAATAAAATTTCAAAAGAAGTACTATCCTTACCTTTGTTCCCTGAATTAAGTGTAAAAAAAGTAAAGTATATCTCATCAACAATAAATAGGTTTTATGAAAAAAAATAATGTAATTTTTTTTGGTTCAAAACCAGCTGCAGTTGTTGCGGCAGAAATTTTATTGAAAAAAGGATGGAAAATAGATCTTTGTGTATCAACTGATAGTGACGAGCATAGTTTCTATGGAGAAAAAAATTTACTAAATTTTGCAAAAAAAAATAACATTAAAGTCGTAACAAAAAAAAAAGACATAAAAATAAAAAAAAAATCAGTAAATTTTGTTATTAGTTATATGTCTAGGTTTTATATCGATAAAGATCTAAGGGATTTGGCTAAAGTTGCATCTCTAAATTTCCATGCTGGTCTTTTACCGAAATATGGAGGATTTGCATTTTATAATCAAGCTATTTTAGATGAGGTCAAAGAATATGGCGTGACTTGCCATCATATGGACGAAGGATATGACACTGGACCTATAGCCTTTAAAAGAAAATTTAAAATAGATACTCAAAAAGAAACAGCCTACTCATTAGAAAAAAAATCACAATTAAACATGTTAAAACTATTTTTAAAGTTTATAGATTCATACGAAAAGAAAAAAAAAATTCCAAAATTAAAGCAAAATAAAAAAGATATTAGATATATAAACAAAATAGATTTTGAAAAAATGAAAAAAATTAATTTATCTTGGCCAAAAAAAAAGATAGAAAAGTATATCAGGGCATTCTATTATCCACCATATGATGGTGCTTCTTTTGATATAAAAAATAAAACACTCCTTCTGAATTCTGGATTTTGTAATAATTTAGTATCAAAAATAATTCATAGGGATGATTATGATTTTTATAAAAAGAAGATTTATGAAAAAATATAAAGTAAAAATATACAAAGAAAACAAATTAATTGAAAATTTTAATCTGTTATCAAAAGAAGGTTTTAGGAAAATTTCCAAATATTGGATTAGATCAGGTTGGGATAATAAACATGTTTACACATTTACTTGGCTAGGAAGGCCAATAATTCAATTACCAGAAGACTTAATTAGACTGCAAGAATTCTTATTTGTAGAAAAACCAGATTTGATAATTGAAACAGGTATTGCTCACGGTGGCGGATTAATCTTTTACTCAAATATTATGAGATCTATAAAGAAAAAATTTGAAATAATCGGTATTGATATAGATATTAGATCCCATAACCTCAAAGCAATAAAAAAACATGCCGAATATAAAAAAAAATTCATAAAAATGTTTGTAGGATCCTCAACTGAAAAAAAAATAATACAGAAAGTAATTCCAAGTTTAAAAAAAAGTAAGAAATCAATTATCATATTAGACTCTAACCATTCCTTTCAACATGTTTATGATGAATTAAATACTTATTCAAAATTATTAAAAAAAGGTTCTTATATAATTGCATGTGATGCAATTGAACCTTTTTTAGGAGATGATGCACCTAGACTGAGAAATAATTATATGAAGGATAATCCATTAGTAGCAATTAAAAAATTTTTAAAAAATAACAAAAACTTTAAATTAATGGAACCAAAGTTTTTGTTTAATGAAAGTGTGATTAATCAAAGGGTAACATATTGGCCTCAATGTTATTTAAAAAAAATAAGATAACATATTAAAATATGAGAATTTTAATCACAGGAAATTTAGGTTACATTGGACCAGTTTTATCAAAATTTATTAAAGAATATTTTAATAATAGTAAAATTTTTGGTTACGACACTGGTTATTTTAAAAGTAACAAAATGGTTAAGAACTCTAAAAACTATATTGACAAGCAGATAATTGGAGATATCCGAAACTTTAAAATAGAGTATTTAAATAAGATTGATGCGGTTATACATTTATGTGCAATTTCAAATGATCCTATTGGAAATAAATTTGAAGAAGTTACGCATCAAGTAAATTATCAAGCAAGTAAAAAATTACTAAATATGGTTATAAGATCTGATATAGAACATTTTTCTTTTGCTTCAAGCTGTAGTGTTTATGGACGAGGTGGAAAACTTATAAAAAATGAAAACGATAAAATTAAACCACTAACTGCATATGCAAAGTCTAAAATTGATTTTGAAAAATTAATAAAAAAAATATCAAAAAAAACAAACGATAGATATTTTACTTCATTAAGGTTTCCTACAGCATGTGGTATGTCACCTATGCTAAGGTTAGATTTAGTTTTAAATGATTTTGTATGTTCTGCAATTAATGAAAAAAAAATTGTACTTTTGAGTGATGGTAAGGCTTGGAGGCCACTTATTGATGTCAAGGACATGTCTAGGGCAATGTTGTGGAGTATCTTGAGAAAAGGTGAGAAAAATCTTAGTATTAACACAGGATCCAATAAAAATAATTTTTTGATTAAAGAACTCGCACAGAAAGTCCAAAAATTATTACCAGGTAAAATAGATTTAGAAATAAATGAAAAAAATAAATCTGATAAAAGATCTTATAAGGTTGATTTTTCAAAATTTAATAAAATTTCAGGTGATTTTAAATCAACCATTCCTATTGAGAAAACAATATTAGAATTGTATTCAAATATAAAAAAAAGTAAAAGAAATTTTAGCAATTTTAGACAATCAACTTTTATGAGATTGGTTTCATTAGAAAAATTAATTTTAAAAAACAAAATAAACAAAAATTTAATTTGGAAAAAATAATTATTATAGAAAAATTATTTTAATTTAGTTTTTGCTAAAATGAGATCATCATTACTATCTATATTTACGTAATTTTTTTTATCTACTAGATTGAATGTTGCATTTGGTCCAGTAATTTTATTCTTAAATAATAAATCTCTCCTAGTAATGTAAATATTTCCACTTGGCATATAAAGTTGCTCTAAGGATTGACGCGGTGGATTATCTATATATTTTTTAAAAGAGTAAACTTTATTTTTAATTATTTTTTTTAATTTTAAGGGATGAGGATGAGATAATTTACATAGACTGATTAAACTATCACTTTTATTTTTAATTACTTTTAAAATACTTTTATCGATTTCCTTGATTGCTCTCTTTGGAGAGGTGGGTTGTAGCAATACAACATAGTCATATTTTTTATTTTTTAATTTTTCCATTTTTTTTAATGTATATTTGAGTGTGTAAATAATATTTGAGTTGTCTGTAGAAAATTTTTTAGGTCTAAGAAACGGAACTTCAATGTTGTATTTTTTGCAGATTTTTGCAATTTTATGAGAATCTGTGCTAACGACTAAATCAGAAAGTAAATGTGATTCTTTAGCTTTTTTAATTGTGTAATAAATTAAAGGCTTATTATTAATTATAATTATGTTTTTATCTTTTATTCCTTTAGATCCAGATCGAGCAGGTATTATTCCCAAAAAAGAATATTTATTTTTCACCAATTTCATAAAATTGAAACTTTTTAGATTTTTTTATCTTATCTGATAATATAGACCAATAGTCGAATATTATTCCATTTCTCTTTATTAATTTACTCATTTTTTTTAAAGTAATTTTTTTAAAATATATATGGTTGTTTAAGATTATAACAGAATCATACTTTTGTTTAAAATTGCCAGGATTAAATCCATAGTTTTTTAATTCATTTTTATCGAACAATGGGTCATATAAATATGTTTTAAAATTTTTATGTTTATTTAAAGTTTTAATAAATCTTAATGTTGATGAGTTTCTAAAATCTTTTGTAGGAGGATTGCCTTTGAAGGAAAGTCCACAAAGCAAAATTTTTTTTTCTTTTGTTTTAATTTTTTTTAGTTTTAAAATTATCACATTTAGTAAGGTGCTAACAATCTTTTCATTAATTTCTCTGCTTAAAGTGAAAATTGTTTTTCCTTTTTCTGTTAATTCCTGATTTAGAATGAATGGGTCTTTTGTTAGGCAAGGACCACCAACGCCTGGGCTAGCAGTAGGAATACGACTTCTTGGATAATTGTAGTTTGAAAATTTAATTATATTATTTGCATTTAAACCATATTTGTTACAAATCATTGCAACTTGATTAGCATATGCAAAAGTAAGATCTCTGTAAGAATTATTTATTAGTTTAATTATTTCGGCAGACTCTAAATTTTTTACATCAATAACTTCTGATGAAAATTTTCTAAAAAAATTTTTACATTTCTTTGTTGATTTAATGTCATAACCTGAAATAATCTGAGGTAATTTTGATAATTCATTAATTGCATCTCCTTCAATAGTCCTTTCTGGTGCAAAAGCGAGATAATAATCTTTACCTACTAAAAAACCTTTCTTTTTAAATATAGGTTCAATTGTATTTCTTGAGGCACCAATAGGTAAAGTTGATCTAAATATAATTAGGGGTTTATTTTGAATTATTTTAGTCAGTTCATTACATATTTGTTTTATCTGGTTTAATTTAGGTTTATATTTTTTTTTATTTTTTTTTACAGGAGTTCCTACAGTTACAATATAAGTATTTGCGTCGGTGGGGATTTTTTTTGATAAGGTAAAATTTTTATTTAAAGTTTTACTTAATATGCTGTGTAAGTCTTTTTCATATATATAGCTTTCATAAGAGTTTAATTTTTCAATGACTTTTGAATTAATGTCATATCCTACAACATTAAATTTCTTTTTAGCAAGAGCCAGACTTAAAGTTAAACCAACATATCCTAAACCCAATATAGCTATTTTTTTTTTCATAATTTAATCAATATAGGAATTTTTTTTTCTCCTGAAAATTTAATTTTATTTTGACTGTTTATTAAATTTTTATATTTCTTAAAACTTAAATTTTTGATTTGTTGATCAATTTTTTTTTCATCACAAACTATCCCTAAATTATTTTTTTTAATAACTCTTGAATTATGTAGATATTCACGGTTATAATTAACATTTGTTAAGAGTAACGGTACACCAATTTTTAGTGAATCTTTGATGGATCCCAATCCAGGTTTACTTAAAATAAAGGTAAATTGGGAAATTTTTTCTAAGTTTATTTTTAGAAATTTAATTTTTGGAAATTCTTTTACTAAAAATTTACAATTAGAGTAAATAGTATATTTATCTAAAAATTTATTAAGTAATTTTCTAGAATACTGATCCTCAGGATTTCTATAAAAAAAAATTTTTTTATTTTCATATTTATATTTTGGACTTAAAAGTGTTTTTTTTTTACCTGTAAAATTAATTTCAATTATTTTTTTTGCTGAGATTTTCATTTTAAAATATTTATTTTGAATAATTTTATTATTTTTTAAGAAATCAATTTCGGCTGCTAAATATTTTTTAAAATAAATATTGTTTTCTTTTTTTACTTTACTCCATAAAAAATTTGATATTAAAAAAAATTTTTTTTCTCTATAAATTTGATTTATTAAATTATCAGAAATAATTAAATTGCTTTTATTTACATCAGGTAACTTAAGAAAATTTAAATTATAAAATTTATATAAATACTTAAAAGTATTTTTTTTTAAGTCTGCCTCTTTTATAATTGAATGAAATTTTATATTTTTTAATTTTTTTATATTATCAATTTTATTAATTTGTTTTTTTGAGCATAAAAAAATTATTTTATTTTTTTTGCTAAGGTACTTTGCAATATCGAGTAGTCTAAAAAAATGTCCAAATCCATTTGGTGATGATATCAGAGTAATCATATTAGAATAATAGCTAATGTAAAATTACATTTACTATATTATATTCAAAATATATCAAAACTTTATTTTAATGATATTTGTTTTATAAATACTTATTGCAAATTAATTAAACAAATCTATAAAATTTATCAATTAATTCTAAAATGATTTTTTTTGAAACATTAAAAAATATTAAGCAAATTCTCAATGACTTAAATGAAAATAAAAATATTTTAAGAAATATTTTTCTTAATACAATTGCATCAGTTTTTGAATTAGCAGGTGTAGCTTTGATGATACCATTAGTTCATTTACTGTTCAAAAATCAAGATTTCTATTTAATTAAATATTTACAAAATTTTTTTGAAATTGAAGATATAATATTAATATTTTTAATTTTTTTTCTTTTATTTTATTTTCTTAAAACATTAATTATTACTTTAACAAATTATTATGTGCAAATCTCATCATTTAAAATTCAGCTAAATTTATCAAATCAGATTTATAGAAAATATGTAAAAAAAAATTATGAGTTTCACGTGTCTAATAATTCATCAAAACTATTAAAAAATATTGCTGCAGAGAGCAGGTTATTTGCATTCATAGCTATAAATTTTTTTCAATTTTATTCTGAAATTTTATTATTAATTTTAATCACAACTTTTCTTATTTTTTTTAATCCAACTTCAACTATGATTGCACTTTTAGTTTGTGCAATATTGTTATTTTTATTTTTCTCTATATTTAAAAAAAGGCATGTTGAATTAAGTAAAATACGAAGTGCAACTGAAGAGGACTATTTCAAATTTGCTAATGAAACTTTTGACAATATTAAAACAATAAAAATTTTATTAAGAGAAAATTTTTTCATAAATAGATTTGAAAAAAAAGCTGCGCTTTCTTCAAAAACATATGGAATGCAAAATTATTTAACTTCATTACCGAAAATTTGGGTCGAATTTATAGCTTTTTTTTTATTTTTTATAATTATTTTAATTAGTTTAAAATTTCAAAGACAAATTACTTTAGAAACTTTTACTTTGATTGCTGTATACGCAGCAGCAGCATTTAGACTTATACCATCTATAAATAGAATTATTTATACTTTTCAATTTATACTTAATAACTCAGCTGGAATTAAAATATTATTAAATGAACTTAATATCAAAGAAGATATAGAAAATAAGTCACAAAAACCAATTATGTTTCAAAGAAATATAAATATTAATAATCTAAGTTATTCTTATGATAAAAAAATAATACTAAATGATTTATCTTTAAATATTAAAAAAAATGAATTCATAGGAATTAAAGGAAAAAGTGGGTCCGGCAAAACTACGTTTATAGATATTCTATCGGGACTTAAAGCATCTCAAGAGGGCTCAATATTAGTTGACGATAATCTAATAAGTTTATCTTCTTCCTTATGGAAAAAAAAAATTGGTTACATAACTCAAAAAACAACAATTTTAGATGACACCATTGCAAATAATATAATTTATGGCGCTGAAAGAGTTGATAATCATTATCTTGAAAAAGCTATTAACCTTTCCAAATTAAATCAATTTATTGAAAATCAGCCAAATGGTATTAATACAATTATTGGTGAAAAAGGTTCAAAAATATCAGGTGGACAAATTCAAAGAATTGGTATTGCAAGATCAATATATTCAAATCCAGAAATTTTAATATTAGATGAACCAACAAATTCTTTAGATTCCAAAACAGAAAAAGAATTTTTTGAGGGATTGAATCTTATAAAAGGTCAAATTACCATTATTTTAATTAGTCATAATAATATTGTGCAAAATTATTGTGATAGTTTTTATGAATTGATAGGGGGAAAATTTATTAAAATATGAAAGCTGTAATTTTGGCAGGTGGTTTAGGTACAAGAATAATGGAAGAAACAAAAAAAGTTCCTAAGCCAATGGTACAAATATCAGGCAAACCTTTATTGTGGCATTTAATCAAATATTTTATTGAATATGATTTTGAGGAAATAATAATTTGTGGTGGTTATAAGTATAAAATTATTAGAAATTATTTTAAAAAAAATAACATCAGTAAAAAAATTAAAATAAGAGTAATTAATACAGGTCTCAATAGCAATACAGGAAAAAGACTTAAACAGATATATAATTTTGTAAGTGAAGAAAAAATGTTTTTAATGACTTATGGAGATGGTTTGTCTAATATAAATATTAATAAACTTATTAATTTTCACAAAAAAAATAAGGTTATTGCAACAGTGACAGCAGTAAAACAACCTCCACGTTGGGGAGCTATTAAAGTAATAAAAAATAAAGTGAGTACATTTTCTGAAAAAAATAGTCGTACCCCACAGTACATTAATGGTGGTTTTTTTGTATTATCGCCTTCGGCTTTAAAATTTATTAAAGGTAATCAAATGTGGGAACAGGAACCTATAAGAAAGATAACTAGATTAAAGCAACTCGCGTGTTATAAACACAATGGTTTTTGGCAAGCAATGGATACATTAAGAGAAAAAAAATTTTTAGAAAAAATTTTTAAAGAAAAAGCTCCATGGAAAATTTGGCGATAATTAATCTAATTTTTGCCAATTGAAAATTAATTTATTATTTTTTTTTGTTGCAAATCTTCCTCTATAATAATCCCTATTAAGATTTTCTAGATGAGATAAATTAGTTCCACCGTTGCCTAAACTTTTATCCCAGTCATATCTCATATCAGAGAGTATTTTTTTTAATTCGATGTTGTCTAGCTTCATATATTCGACAAGCTCTTTTGTTTCTTTAAAATTAATTGAGACTGGACCATCTTTAGTTTTATCTTTACTTAATATAGTAAAATGCCTTTCAATATAATTTGCCCCACACAATAAAGATGCTAATGACGCAATATGGTGATCTCTTTCAAAAAGTGTATGGTCACTCCAACCCACATTGTTAGCATGTTTTTTCAAAAACTTTATTTTTAATAGATTACATTTGTTTAATGGTGTTGGGTAGATAGTTACACAATGAAGAAAAGCTAACAATTTATTTCCTAGTGTTTTCTTTGCTTCGATTATTTCATTTTTTTTTGTAGCACCAGTTGAAACTATCATTGGCCTATTTAACTTTTTCATCTTATTTAAAAAATTTATAGATGAACAATCATAGCTAGCAATTTTCAAGAATTTTAAATTTTTATTTTTTAATCTATCATAGCTATTATATGTAAAAGGTGTAACAATTGGATTAACTTTGTACTTCTTACATAGAGATATAAAGTTATCTATAAAATTTCTGGGCATATCTAATTTTGATAATCTTTTTTTCTCTTTGCTATACGGTCTACAAATATTAATTATTTTTTTATTTTTAATTAATCCTTTTTCAAATCTATCCCTTTTAGTTAACTCAGATGAGTGAATATCTTGTATTTTTACATGTTTTACTCCTGCATCTGAAGCAGCATGCACCATTTCTTCTAAAACACTTTTTGAACCTTTGTGATTTTGGCAAATTTCTAATATTAAATTTTTTTTCATTTAGATTTCACTTTTTTTAATAATTACAATTAGGTTTTTACCAATCTTATAGAATATTAATTTATCAAATAAATAAGAAACTGGAATAAAAAATTTGTCCCAAATAAAAATCATGAATTTATTTGGTTTTTCAGAATCTATAAAAATTTTAAATAGTCTGTAAATAAAATATCCAACACTATCTATATAAAACATCTTTTTGATTTTAGAGTTTCCTAAATTAAACTCTAAAAAATCTTTTTTTATATATCTTCTATAATGTCCAATTGATTTATCAAATTTGGAGTACAAACTCATAAATGAAGGAACACATATCAATAAATGACCACAGTTTTTCAATAAAGATAAATTTTTTAAAATTTCAGAATTATCGTCTTTAATGTGTTCTAAAACTTGAAAATGAATAATAGCATCGTACTTTTCGTTTAAATTATCAATTGTACCATGTACAATCTTCACATTTTTATATCCATAAAATTTTTTTTTTAAAAATTCAAAGAAATTATCATCTGGTTCAAGGATTGTTAAAGAGTCACATTTATTTATAATTAATTCTGAAAATGAGCCTGTGCCTGCGCCAACCTCAAGAACTTTTTTATCTTTTAAAAATTCATCTACTTTGCTTAAAGTATATCTTCTCCAAAACGTAGCTATAGAAAAGTTTTCTAATTCTTCACCTATATATTTCATAAATTACTTTTAATTATTTAACAAAGCTTATATATCATCTAATAAAAATTATTAATTAATATTGTTTAAATTAAAACTATCTACATACAAGTGAAAAAAATTATATTCTGCAGCAAGTATGGAATGGATTTAAAAAACTCTGCAGGTGGTCAACAATTAAGAATAAAAACTTCTGTAGAGGCTTTATCAAAAATTTCTGATCTAATTATTGTTTCTAGAAATATAAGATATGAAAAAAGTAAAAAACTAAAGTTTTTAAAAAATAAAAATTTTTATTTTGCTCCAAGTGTTAAAAAAATTATTACTAGAAGTATTTTTAATCCAATTATTTGGAGGATTAAAGAGTTCAATTATCTTAAAAAAGATGCTGAGTATTTAGTTAATTTATATAAAAAATATAACTGTTCTTGTATGTGGATCTCTTATGCCAGTCAATCTTACCAATTAATCAAGCAAGTAAAAAAAATTGATCCATCAGTTAAAATAATTTCAGATACAGATTCTGTTTTTTATAAATTTTTGGAAAGAAAGATTCCATATGTTAATTTTTTTTCAAAAATATTTTATTTTTTGTACTCTAAATATTTTAAATTAATTGAGAAAAAAATGTTACTTACATCTAATATAATTACAACAGTTTCTGAAAATGATAAAACTATTTTAAAAAAACTTGTTAGTAGTTCTAAGATTATGATTTTTAGGAATGCTGTAAAAAATCTAAATGTTAATAAAATTAAACATAAAGGTTTTAATATTCTAATTAGTGGAACCTTTGGAGAAAAAAACTCGCCTATGAATGTTTCAACAAGATGGTTTATTCAAAAGATTCTACCCAAATTAAAATCAAAGATTAAAAATTTAACGATATTTGTAATAGGAATGAATTCAACAAAAGAGTTTAATTCTGAAGAAAACTTGATTGTGAAAGATTGGGTCGATGATATATCTAAATATTTTTTAATTTGTGATTTAGCGGCAGTTCCCTTGAAATATGAGTCAGGAACTAGATTCAAAATTTTAGAAGCTGGTATATTTAATTTACCTGTAGTATCAACTACTCTTGGTGCCGAGGGACTAGAGTATAAAAATAATAAAAATATTATTATTGCAGATACTCACGAAAAATTCTTAAATAGAATAGTTTATCTTTATAATAATCCAAAAATTAGAAAAGAAATTGCTAAAAACAACAAAAAAATAGTTTCTAATTTATACTCATTAAAAAATATCAAAGATGATGGTTTGAGAATACTTAATCAAATCAATTAGAATTTGCATTCTTTATTTTTTCTATAAACATAATATGAGATTTTATTGTTTGTATTTAATATGACCCTTTTTCTATTTGCAACTGGTAAAGAAAAATTTTCTACTTCAATCTTAAAACATTTTAGAAAAAAATTTTCTATAATTTTTCCATCACGGTTTTTAAATATTTTTTTGTTAAGAGGTTGATTTATAGAAAAAAAATACGAAATATTTTTCTTGTTTAAATATTTTTTATATAACTGCAGCTCATTCTCGTTTGAAATATATCTTAATATCATTGTAGAAATTTCAAAATTTTGAGAATAATAATTGGGAAGATCAACAATAATATACTTATTGCCACCAGTAATTTTATTTATTTTATCAAAAGCAGCATATCTGAATATAAATTTTTTTTTGTAGTCATTGTTTTTATTATCAACAAATGTTGTTAGAACTGAAACAGATGATAAAAAACCTATAACAACTATAGTAAAAATAAATTGCAAGTTTAAAATTCTTTTTAAAAAATTTAAATTATGAATTTTTGCCTCAAGAATTATTAATAAAGATATTAAATAAGGTAAAAAGTAAAATCTTGGTGTTTTTTGAACAAATAAAATATTTAAGAATATTATAGAAATAACTAAAAAAAATATAATTTTAAAATTTTTGGAATTAATTTTTTTAATAAATAAAAAACTTAAAATTCCAACACCAAGCGAATTATGAATTGATGCAAAACTTCCATTATAATAATTAAATATTAAGTTTGCTGGAAAAAAAATTGAATTTCTTTTCCATTCTTTTAATTCATTCGAAAAAGAAGAATATAAATTTTCATTAGGATATTCATTTATAAAATTATTTAAAAATGGAGGAAAGGGACTTTCAAAGAAAAATGTTTTAAAATACAGATGTGGAACTAAAATAAATAAAAAAATAATAGTACTTAAATTTAATATTAATTTTATACTTTTATAATCATTTTTTTTAATCAATAGACAAATATAAATTGGAATTGCTGTGATTATGAAATTTAATTTAAAGGTACAAGTTAAAATTAAAGCTAATAGAACTAAGAAGAGATCAAACTTTAATAATTTCTCATTGTATAAAATATAACAAAAACAAAGAAATTGAATGATTAGTGGTACAAAAAAACTTTTTTGTGGTGTTAAAATTATTGTGATAACCGGAGCAGAAATTACAAGTAATAAAAATATTTCAGAATTAAAATTTTTATTATTAAATTTTTCATAAATAAATTTAATCAAAAATAACAAAACATAAAAATTTAGGAGAGTATTAAAATTTGATATACCTATTAACTCAGGTAGGATATTAAAAATTTCAAAGGTGCCAATAAGTAAATAATGTGGATTATCATAAAAATAATTCAATTGAAAGCCAGACAAAATAATTTTAGAAAATTTTGAGTGGTATGTTAGAGAGTCTGCGTCATTTACTATACCCAAAGAGCTTATAAAAACTAATAATAGAAAAACATTTACCCAATTTTTATTATTAAAATTTTTTAAAAAATTTCTTTTTAAATAAAGATAAATTTTTTGAAAGTTAATAATTAGATTGAGGTAAATAATAACTAAAATAAAAATTTTAATTTTATTTTTTTGAATGAAAAAAAATTGATAATCAAATATTAAAATTATTTGAAGTAATAAAGAAATTAAAGATATTAAAATAAATATCAAAAAGATATTTAAAAAATTTTTTGATAAAGTTGTTTTTAATTTATTTTGTATTAATAAAATTAAAGAATGAAAAAAAAACAGAAGAATTAATGAATTTATTGAACCCAATATAACTTCAAAGTTACTGATCATCTTTTTTTAAAAATATATGATTTATACTCACCATCCTTAAACTGATTACCAAAGGAATTGATCTTTTTATTTAAAAAAAAATTATATTTCATAAATAAATTAACTAATTTTTGTGAGTTATATAATTTTACTGCATATGAATAACCACCAACCCAGAATGGTACTTTTTGAATGGCATATTTTGTATCTTTAGATTTTAACACTGGTTGACGTTCTACTATTATATTTTGGACTTTTAAAAAGCTTAATTTTTTCAAAATTTTTTCAAAGTTTCTTATATATTGAATTGAACTACCAAATAAACAAAATTTAACTTTTAAATCTTTAGCTAAAATAAATTTATTTGCATTATCTAAATCTTCAAAAAAATAAATATTATTGTTTTTAATAATTTTTTTTCCTAGTAGACAAATTTTTTTATTGTCAATCACTATCCAAACTAAATTATATTTTCCTAGATAGTTTATATTATTTCTAATAAAATTAGCTAAAGAACCTCCGTAGTCAATCACACAATTTTTTTTGGATTTATCTAAAAAATTTATAATTTCTGTTAGCATTTCAAAATTTTGATTTTTTGTTTTTAGTATCTCTCCATCTCTGTCGATTAAATTTGTATTTCTATTAGAAATCTCGAAAGCATTATGAACTTTTTTAATAATTTTATTTGAATCATAATTAGTTGTATAATAATTAATTTCGTCAAAGTTTTTAAAATTTCCTTTAAAAGAATTGTATTGAAATTTATTTGAAATAAATCTTATTAATTTTTGAGGAATAATTACTTTTAATATATTTTTAATATTATTCATCATTTAAATATTATAAATTCGAAATTGTTAAAACGTATTATTGTAAATCATTATATTTGAGTTAAAAATAAAATAATGGAAATTATAAAAAAAAATAAAAAAATCATAGCAATGATATTAAGAAAAAATTATAAAAATAAAGGTTTAGAATTTTTTACCCCAGCGAATTTCTCACAACAAATAGCTCAAATGTCGTATAGTAAAGGCAAATTAATCAATTGTCATTACCACAAGAATATCACAAGAAAAACTTTGAGCACTCAAGAAGTAATCTTAATTAAATCTGGTAAGTTAAAGGTATTACTTTTTGATAAGAAAAAATTTTATTGTTCTAAAATACTTAATTCTGGAGATTTAATTTTGTTAGCATCAGGAGGACATGGGTTCAAAGTTCTGAAAAAAACTGTAATGATTGAAGTTAAACAAGGACCTTATAGTCCAAAAAAAGATAAAATAGTTTTTAAATCAAAGAAATTAATTTGACCAGAAAACTAAATCTTTATTTGTTAACTATTCTGCTAATATCTTTTGATGCATATGCAAATTGGACACATAGTAATGGAAATTTTAATTCGACAAATTTTTCAGAAATATCACAAATTAATAAATATAATATTTTAAATCTTCGAAAAGAATGGATTTATAATTCAGGAAATTTTAAGAATAAAGATACTGTTCAAGCAACTCCGATATTTACTGGTAGATTTTTAATAATATCAACAACTAATGGTGAAATACATGCATTAGATCCAGGTAATGGAAAATTGGTTTGGAAAATTAAATTAAAACCTCCAGCAGGAAGAAGGGGTTTTATGTATAGTGATGGAGTAATTTTTGTGCCAACCAGAGAAGGTGTTGCAGCCATATCAGAAAAAAGTGGAAAAATTTTACAAAATTTAGGGAACAAAGGGTATTTTGGAACAGACATATCATTGGTGCCACCAATTATTTATGATGAAGTTGTTTATGTAGCAACTTTAAATGATGGTATTAAAAGTTACAATTTAAATGATGGGACAAAAATTTGGCACACAAATATTTCACCTGAGAACATTGCGCCATCAGATGGGAAAATAAGAATTTGGTCAGGTTTTTCGTTTGATGAAAAAACTAAAACTTTGTTTGTAGTTACATCGAATATGGGGGGTGTTGTTGGAAATGATAGAAAGATAAATGAAAAAGATTATTCTAGTAGCTTGATAGCTATAAACTCCATTAATGGAGAAATAGTTTGGAGTTTCCAAGATGTAAAGAATGATTTATGGGATTTCGATATTGCTGGACCACCACTAATAACAGATATTAATCATAATAATAAAAAAACTAGAGTTGTAATTGCATTGTCAAAAACAGGTAATGTAATTATATATGATATTAGAAAGAAAAAATTATTACACGAGAATGCTTATAATTTAATAAATGTTCCAGCCTCAGATGTTGAAAATGTAAATACATCTAAATTTCAAAAAAAATTTATTAAGCCCAAAGCTATTTCAAAAATATTTTTTAATCCAAAAGAGGATTTAAATATTTCAAATAAAGAAGATGAAGATTACTTTAAATTTAAATTAAGAAACACTAAATATGGTAATTATCTACCCCCATCTTTAAACAATGATATCGTCACATTTGGTTTACATGGTGGGCCATCTTGGCCAGGTTTTTCATTAACTGCAGATAAGAAAAATATAATCACCACTATAAATGAATATCCTTGGTTCATAAGATTATTTTATAGAGATAAGATTTTTTCAAAATTAAGTATTTATTCAAATAAAATTGAAAAACTGATTAATGGCGATAACCAAACTAATCAAAATAAAGCAAGATGGGCAAACGATGAGATTAAAAGTAAATTAGCTGATAAAATTTATTCGTATTTACCTATATTAGGTAATAATGAAATTTACTTAAATAAATGTTCGTCCTGTCACGGTGTAGCTGGCCAAGGATATGTAGAAGATGAATCGTTTGGTGATAAATATTATCCACCATTAACAGGCATTACATTAACAGAAAAAGTAAAAAACATTAGAAGCCTAAGTAGTCTTGAATTTGCTCATAAATATGAAGATGATTTTCCTAAACTGAGTCAGGAAGAATTTAATAATCTAAATTCTTTTTTCTTTAAGCGAGATAAAATTTTAAAGAGACTTAATTTATTAGCTGTAACCGGAAGATGGCAAATATTTTTAGATAAAGATAAACTACATGCATCTCCACCACCGTGGGGAAAAATAATTTCTATAGATATATCTAATGCAAAAATTTCATGGGAAATTCCTTTTGGAGAGGAAATAATTGCAAATAAAAATATAAATGGATTGCAGAATTTCGGAGGAATTGTTAATACCAGCAGTAATATTTTTTTTGCAACTGGTACAACAGATGAAAAAGTTTATGCATTCGATACAAAAAATGGTGATATGTTGTGGTCAGATCACCTGCCAGCCGCAGGATCCGCGCCACCAATGACTTACAAATATAACGGATGTCAATATATAATCTTCAATGCCACTGGTGGAAGATTTTTTGGATTTAAAAAAAACCTTGATGCAACATTAGCCTATAAGCTAAATACATGTTAATTTAGAAATGATAACTAAAAGTAAAATAATTCCCGTAAATAGACCAAAAATATACTCGTCAAATAATTTACAAATAAAAAAAGCTTTAAAACAAAAATGGATCTCGGGAGATGGCCCAATTATTGAAAAGTTCGAAAATAAATTCAAAAGAATAATTAATAGAAAATATGGAATAGCAGTTTCAAATGGAACATCTGCTTTAGAGGTAGCTCTAGGATCGCTTAAATTAAAAAAAGGTTCAAAAATTATATTACCAAATCTAACAATTACATCTTGCTTGAATGCAATTATTAAAAATAATCTAAAACCTGTATTTGTTGATGTTGACTTAAATGATTTTAATATTTGTATCAATGATTTAAAAAGAAAAATCTCAAAAGACATAAAAGCTATCATAATGGTTCATACATATGGTCTTGCATCAAATATTAAAGAAATTATTAAATTAAAAAAAAAATATAATTTTAAGGTAATTGAAGATTGTGCAGAGGGATTAGGTTTAAAACATAACAATCGATATTTAGGATCTTTTGGTGATTTAAGTACATTTAGCTTTTACTCTAATAAGTTAATCACCACTGGTGAAGGCGGATGCATTTTAACTGATAAAAAAAAATATTTCGAAAAATGTAGAAAATTAAGGAATTTATCCTTTGGTAGAAATGAAAGATTTAAGCACGATGAACTTTCAGGAAATTATAGAATGAGTAGTCTGCAGTGTGCATATGGATTATCTGAATTAAATAATTTTAATAAGAATATAAATTTAAAAAAGAAAATAGGTTTTTTTTATAATCAAAAATTAAGAAATTTAAATTTTTTAAAAATACCTCCAAAAAAAAATGAGACATCATCAAATATTTACTGGGTATATCCAATCATTATTTATAAAAAAAATTTAGTTAATAAGAGGCATTTTCAAAAATTTTTAACTCAAAATGGTATAATAACTAGAGATTTTTTCTTTCCTCTGAGCGAGCAACCATTTTTGAGCAAATATAATATTCGAAAAAAAAAACTTAAAAATTCAAAATTTTTGTACGAAAATGGACTTTACTTACCAAGCGGGCTTGGTAATTCATTTAGTGAATTTGCAAAAGTATGTAAAAAACTTAAAGAGTATGAAAAAAGATATTGGAAATAAAGATAAAGGGGTAAATATTTTTATCAACAATAACCCAGAGTGGGGAGGTACTTTTCAATACACACAGCTAGTAACTAAAGCTTTGCAAAATCAATTTAACGAAAATAAAATAAAATTTTTTTATACCCAGGATGTGTGGAAAGATAATTTAAAAAAAAACCGTTATATAATAAAATTAAATTATTTTAGTATTTGTTTAATTCAAATTTTAATTTTTTTAAATATAAAAAAAATACCAATGTTTATAAAAAAAAATTTACTATCATCGCTACCATATTCTTTTTTTGAAAAAGATGAATTATGGATTTTTCCCTCACAAGATATAATTTCAATTTTGTGTGGAGGTAAAACTGTTGTAAGTATAAATGATTTAATGCACAGGTACTGTAAATTTTCTGAAACTTCATCTTTTTTTAGAAAAGTTTACAGAGATTATAAGTTCAGCAAAATTTCTAAAAATTCTTATCGAGTTTTAGTAGACTCTAAATTAGGAAAAAAGCATGTGAAGGACTGTTATGGAGAATATAACAATGTAAAAGTTCAATATTTTTCAGCTTTACAAGAAGAAAAGTCAAATATTAAATCAAATGACATGGGTAAATATTTAATATACCCCGCTCAATATTGGGAACATAAAAATCACTCTAAACTCCTATTAGCTATCAAAATTTTGAAAAAGAAATATTCAGATATTAAATTAGTTTTAATTGGACATAAAAAAAAAAATTATAATAAAATAAAACAGTTATCAGATGAATTAGGTTTAAGTAATAATATTATATTTCTTGGTTTTATTTCAGACAAAGAAAAAGCATCTTTAATATATAATGCACGTGCTTTAATTAACCCAACTTATCTTGGCCCAACTAATATTCCTCAGTTAGAAGCATTTAATTACGAATGTCCTGTAATATTATCAAATGTTTTTGCAGCAAAAGAACAATGTTCAGATAAAGTTATCTACTTTGATCCTAATTTTGAGGACTCAATTGCTAAAAGTATAGAAAAAATTTGGGATAATGATGAAGTTTTTTTATTATATAAAAAAAAATCATCTGAAATTGCTAAAAAATATTCTTTTAAAAATTTCTCTGAAACTTTAATTAAAAATATTTCTTAACTTCGTGAAAAAAAATAAAAAATAAAAAAAAGTAAACATTCCAATTAAAATTAAAGTATTCAATTCAAATAATTTAAATAATACAATGGGTGAAAATGATATAATCATATAAATAATAAGACTTTTTTTAAGTTTAAATTTATTTATTAAAATATGATGTAAATGATTGCTATCAGCTGAAAAAGGGTCTTTTCTTTTGAGAATTCTTTCAATAAATAATCTTAACATATCTAATCCTGGAACAAAAAATAATAAAAAAAGTTCTTCAACAAAAATTATGCTTGGCTTATCTAAGTTCAAATTGTAGCTAGCGATACCTCCAAGACCGATTATTAGAGCCGCTACAGTTACACCATAGTCTCCCATAAAATAAAATCCTTTATAAATATGGTAAAAAACTAAAATTAAAATTACTAAGGATGAAACACCTAAATATGAGTAATCATTGAATAGAAAAATTTTTATATATAAAGTCCAAAAAATAATTAGCAATGTGGACAATCCGTTAATTCCATCAGAAAGATTTAGAGCATTGACCAGCAATAGTATGCACAAAGTTGTTAAAAAAACACTTAAATATTCAAAATTAAAACTTAGATATTGAAATTTAAAATTTAAATTCTTTAAAATAAAGATTTCAGAATTATTAAGTATTAAATAAGTAAATATAAATAAAAAAATTAATCTAAAATAACTGTTTAGACCTCTAATATCGTCAATAATACTTAAAACAAAATATAAAAAGAATAGTGAAAAAAAGATTAATAATTCTTTATTTGGTAGATAAATTTTAAAGTTACTAAAATTTATTATAACAAAAATAAAAATAATTAATCCTCCTAACAGAGGAGTTGGTTTTGAATGAATTTTTCTTTTATTATCAGGGGTATCAATTAAATTTAAAATTTTTGATATTTTATCTTTATAATTAAAGATAATTGTATAAATAATTGATAATACAACAAATAAGATTATTTCTTTTACCATATGGTTTTACAATTAAGTCAAAAGATAGAAAAAAGTTTTTTCCTAATAATAGCATCTATACCAATATTTTTTATATTTGGAAGCGCTATTCTTAATATCTCTATTTTTTTATTAAACATATTTTTTTTTATCCATATTTTTATAAATAAAAATTTTGTGTTTTTTGAACAAAATAAAAAATATTTTATTTTGATAGTAATCTTTTTGATTTACCAAATATTAAATAATTTAATTAATCAAAATTACATATATTTTGATAAGAGTATTTATTATGTTCGTTTCATAACACTTCCAATGATATTTAAATATTTTTTTCAGAGAACTGAAATAAATTTTAATAATTTATCAAGAATATATTTGTTCTTAATATTATTTGTAATTTTTGATCTTATTTTTCAATTTCATTTTGATGTAAATATTTTTGGTTTTAAACCAGGCTTGTATAACATTGATGAAAATCTTTATGAGAGATATGCTGGAGTTTTTAATCAAGAATTAATTTTAGGTAGTTATCTTTCTTCAATTGGTTTCTTATGCATATGTTTATTTTATTTTTTTAATTATAAAAATAAAAATGTTTTCTTTTGTTTATTAGGAATTTTATTTTTCGCAATTTTTTTAACTGGAGAAAGATCTTCTTTGTTAAACCTCTTAATATCAATTTTTTTTATATTTTTATTAGTTAAAGAATTTAGAAAAAGTTTAATAATTATATTTTTATTTATCTTCATAATTTCATCAATAGGGATTAACTTTAGTGAACCATTAAAATTAAGATATTTTGATTATCCAATTAAAGTTTTAATTAAAAAAGACTCAGATAACAAAGAAGTTAATTTTTCAAATTTCAAAGTATCCAACGTTTATTCAGAATTTATAAATAATACACATTGGGGTATGCATTATAGAACAGCCGGAGCTATGTTCTTAGAAAAACCAATAAATGGGTTTGGATTTAAACAATTTAGGATAAAATGTAGAGACTTCAAGTATCTCTTTGCAAATGAAAAAAATTTACTTGAAAGGGCAGCAACGACTGATGGTTGTTCAACACACCCTCATCATTATTTTTTAGAGTTACTTTCAGAACAAGGAATAATTGGATTGGCTATTTTTTTTTCTTTTATTATTTATATTTTTAAAGATTCATTTAATAATACAAATAATAAAACTTATCTTTTAATCATATTCTCTATTGTAATTGGAATCATTTTTCCTTTAAAACCTACCGGATCAATTATTTCTACATGGCTTTCATCTATTCTCTGGATTATGTTAAGTTATACTTATATAAAAAATATGACTAATAAAAAAAACAAATTTAAATCATGAAAAAAGTTGCTTTAATAACAGGAATAACAGGTCAGGATGGATCTTATCTTGCGGAACTCTTATTACAAAAGAATTATGTCGTACACGGGATTAAAAGAAGAACATCTTTAATAAATACTCAAAGAATTGACCATATTTATGAAGAACCTTTAAAAAAAAGAAAAAATTTTTTCTTACATTATGGTGATATGACAGATGGTTTATCGCTATTAAGAATTTTTAATTTAATTAAGCCAGATGAAATTTATAACCTTGCAGCTCAATCTCACGTTGCAGTCTCTTTTGAGGAGCCGGAGTATACAGCTAATTCTGATGCTCTAGGAACCTTAAGACTTTTAGAGATAATAAGAAATTCAAATTTTAAAAAGAAAGTTAAATTTTATCAGGCTGGAACATCTGAATTATATGGCAAAACTTTGAAATCTCCTCAAGATGAAAAAACTCCATTTTATCCAAGAAGTCCTTATGGTGTTGCAAAATTATATGCCCATTGGATAACGGTAAATTACAGAGAAGCATTCAAAATTTTTGCTTGTAATGGAATTTTATTTAATCACGAAAGCCCAAGAAGAGGAGAAACTTTTGTGACAAAAAAAATTGTTAATGCCCTTTGCAAAATTAAGTTAGGTTCAAAGCACCCATTAGTTTTAGGAAATTTGTATGCAAAGCGTGATTGGGGTCATGCAAAAGATTACGTTTATGCAATGTGGAAAATTCTACAACAAAGAAACCCAGATGATTTTGTTATTTCAACAGGAAAACAGTATTCCATTAAAGATTTTATTTATCAAGTAGCAAAAAATTTGAAATTAAAATTAAAGTGGAGTGGCTCAGGTATAAATGAAAGAGCTTATGATATGAATAATAATCTTATTATTTATTGTAGTCCTAAATATTTTAGACCAGCAGAAGTAGATTCTCTTTTAGGAAATTCAAAAAAAGCTATTAAAAAATTAAAATGGAAACCAAAATATAATATTAATTCTTTGATTAAAGAAATGATAAAAGAAGAATTAAAAATATTAAAAAAATAAATTTTATTTAAATGATAACGAAAAAATCTAAAATCTATGTTGCTGGACATAATGGTATGGTTGGTTCAGCAATTCTTAAAAGATTAAATATAGAAGGTTATAAAAATTTAATTTATGTTAATAGATCTAAATTAGACTTAAGAGATCAAAAAGAAACTTATAATTTTTTAAAAAAAAAAAAACCAAAAGTTGTTTTTGTTGCGTCTGCCAAAGTTGGAGGTATCCTTGCTAATCAAAAGAATGGGGCAGACTTCATAAGTGATAATTTATTGATACAAAATAACTTAATAATTGGATCATTTAAGTTTAAAGTTAAAAAACTTATTTTTTTAAGTTCAAGTTGTGCTTACCCCAAAGATGCTCCAAGGCCTCTTAAGGAAAAATATATTTTTAATGGTAATCTTGAGGAAACAAACGCACCATATGCAGTTGCAAAAATAGCAGGCATGAAACTTTGTGAAAGTTTCAATCATCAATATAAAACTGATTTTAAAACTCTTATTCCTTGTAATTTATATGGTGATAATGACACATTTGATTTTAAAAATTCTCATTTTTTTCCAGCTTTAATCAAAAAGATTAGTGATTTTAAAAAAGGTAAATCAAAACAAATTATAATATGGGGAAATGGTAAAGCAAAACGTGAATTAATGCACGTTGACGATTTAGCTGATGCTGCTGTTTATTTTATGAATAAGAAAATAAATTATGATTACATTAATATTGGTACAGGAAAACAATTATCAATTACTGAGTATGCTAAAGAAATTTGTAAATATTTAAATATAAAACCAAAATTTAGATATGATAAAAGCAAGCCTAATGGAATGAAAACAAAAGTAGTTGATGTTCATTTGGCAAGAAAATTAGGTTGGAAAAGTAAAATCACACTTAGAAAAGGTATTGAGAGAACATATAGCTATTATATTAAAAACTATAAATGAAATTTTCAATTATTACTGTAGTTTTTAATGATGTCGAAAATATACAAAAAACAATTTTGAGTGTAAAAAAACAATCGTATAAAAACTACGAACATGTAATTATTGATGGAAATAGTTCGGATGGTACATCCGAGATTATAAAAAATTTTTCTAAAGATGTTCGACATTTTAGGAAAAAAGATAGATCCTTATATGACGCTATTAACTCCGGAATTAAACAAATTAAAGGTGATATTATATTTTTGTTACATTCAGGTGACATATTTGCAGATAAAAATATATTAAAAAAAGTAAGTAAAATTTTTAAAAAAAACACAGATGTTTTGTCAGGAAATATTGCTTATTACGATGATCAGAAAAAATATATAACAAGATATTGGAATCATAATATAAGTGAACTAAACATAAAAACTTTTTATAAAGTTCCTCATACATCTATATTTATAAAAAAAAATATAATAAAAAAATTAAAGGAATATTCACTCAAATACCACATATCTTCAGATTTAGATTTTTTGATAAGGTTGAGCAAATTAAAAAAAAATTTCTCTTATTTAAATGAAGATATAGTATTTATGAAAACAGGAGGTTTGAGCACATCTAAAAAAAAAATATTTATCAAAATATACGAGGATTTAAAAATTTTATTAAAATATTTTGGTTTATTTTTTTTCACAATATATATAAAAAAAATTTTTATTAAAATCCCTGGGTTTTTTTTAAAAAAAAATAAAAAAAAATTTTACACTGCTTTAAATCTTAAATGATAAAAAATAATTTTCTTAGTAATATAAATTTTTTTTCAACTAGCCTGAGTATGTCAATTAATTTTTTTTTTTCATCGGTATTAATAATTCTTTTATCTTTATTTAATTTTTTAGATTTGGCAGCTGAAATAGGACTTACTTTAAGTTTTACTTTATTTTTGTGTCAAATATTTTCAGCAAATCATAGGTCTTTAATTTATTTAGAAGAATATGAGTCCAAAGTTAATTCAATAGTTCAATTTAGATTTATAATAACATTTATAATTCTATTTATATCAATATCTATGATTTCCATCTTAGAATTTGAAAACCAATTTTTTTTAATTATACTTTCTTTATTAATTTGTATTCAATGGATATCAGAAATCTTTCTTACCATTAAAGAAAAAGCAAAAAGTTATGATTACTCCAACAAAATTTTATTTACTAATTTAGTATTTTTTTCAATAATCTTATTTTCAATTTTTTTTAATTATATAATTTTAATTAATTATTTTGTTATTTTTATTATAGTTTGTTATTTATTAATTTTTAAAAAAGAATTTTATAGAATTAAATTCACTATAAAAGATTTATCATTTTCAAAAAATATTCTTAAAAATAGTTTTAAAAATTATGAAATTATTTCTTCTTTTTTTTTAAATTTTTCTAATTTAATCTGGAGATTTAGTATTTTCTTGTATGCTGGTAAATCAGTTGCTGGTTTATTATTTGGATCTTTTGCAATAGGGTCCTTTTTTGGATCAGTTTATTATAATATTTTGGGTCCTAAAATTCATTCCAAAAAAATAAATTTTTCAAAACTTTGGTTTTTACCATTTCTTTTTCTAACAATTTTGTTGGTATTTATATCTTTTAATTATTTTAAAAATTTAGAAAATATTTATGACTTAGAGATTGTAAGAATTAGTTGTATTTTATTTTCATTGTCTGGATCATTTATAATGATACTTTCATTGTTTATTAGATTTAATTATTTTTATAATTATGAAACAAAATTAGTTTTTAAATTAGATGTTATTTATTCTGTTTTGATTTCGTTCATTATTTCTATTATTTTTTATCTATTAGGCTTAAAATTCCTAGTTTTAGCGTACTTTATAGCTTCATTATGTTCTCTTAGTGTATATTTACTTTTGTATTTAAATAATGAAAAATTTTTTTAAAATTTTAATTTTAGTAGTTTTATTATTTTTAACACCATTTATTTTTTTAGCTTTTGTTAATTTTGGTGGAAATAAAATTTATTATGTATTTTTTACATTAATTTCTTTTTTTTGTGTTATTTTTAGTTTTAGAG
>MDTA01057601.1_pt1 | contig 36003 bp, 36 predicted proteins | sample 811151 | NCBI WGS metagenome assembly MDTA01 (sample SAMN05326648, study PRJNA326480) | marine metagenome | isolation source: seawater | place: Indian Ocean: South | collected 2010
AACGTGGAAGACTTCTTAAATGTGATGACGTCTGTGAACTTAATTTGACAGAAAACACTTCTTATATTATGGTAATTATCGTCTCTTTTTTCAAGGATTTTAAGACCAAGGTTTATTTTCCCTGGAGAATTCACACGAAGTAAGTTTATATTCATAAAAAAAGAATTAAGATGTTTAATATTAAATTAAAACAGCATTTTGAAGATTTAAAGTTGCATTAAAATATATTATGAAGATTAAGAGCTCATCGTATCAAGAAACTCGCGGTTATTTTTTGTTCTATTAAGTTTGTCAAGTAAAAACTCAATGGCTTCTACAGAAGACATATCTGCTAACAATTTTCTTAATATCCACATTCTTGAAAGATCTTTTCTCCCGACAAGCTTATCTTCACGCCTTGTACCTGACTTTGTTAAATCAATAGCAGGCCAAATTCGACGCTCGCTTATAGCTCTATCTAAAACCAATTCCATATTTCCAGTACCTTTGAACTCTTCAAAAATAACCTCATCCATTTTTGAACCAGTGTCAATTAAGGCTGTTGCTATAATAGTAAGACTTCCTTCGCCTTCAACATTACGAGCGGCTCCGAAAAAACGCTTGGGTTTATGTAGTGCTTTAGAGTCAACACCTCCTGATAATATTTTTCCGCTGTGAGGGATAACAGTATTATGCGCTCTTGCAAGCCTAGTGATTGAATCTAGTAGTATTACAACGTCATCACCCGATTCAACCATTCTTTTTGCTTTTTCTAGCACCATTTCTGAAACATTGACATGACGCTCAGGAGGTTCGTCAAAAGTCGATGCAACAACCTCTGCTTCGACACTTCTTTGAAGCTCGGTCACTTCTTCCGGTCTTTCGTCAATTAATAAGATTATAAGCTTAATGTTTGGATGATTCTCTGTTATTGAATTAGCCATTTTTTGAAGTAAAATGGTTTTTCCAGTTTTTGGGGCAGCAACAATTAAACCTCTTTGCCCCTTACCAACAGGAGAAAGTAGATCAATTACTCTTGAAGAGTATTCTCTTTGTCTAGTTTCTAGTTTTATCGAGTCTTCTGGAAATAAAGGCGTTAGATTTTCAAAAGGAATATTCATTCGAGCCTTATCTGGAGCTTTATCATTAATAGTTTCAACCTTTAAAAGAGCAAAGAAGCGTTCTTTTTCTTTAGGGGGTCTAACTTGACCAGAAATTAAGTGGCCTGTTTTTAACTTAAATCTTTTTATTTGAGAGTGCGAAACATAAATATCATCAGGACTAGGTAAATAGCTATAGTTTAAAGATCTCAAAAAACCATAGCCGTCGTTTAATATTTCTAATACACCAGAAGCAAAGATATTACCTTTATTCTTTGCTTGTTTTTCCAGAATATATTTAATTAGTTCATTTTTTCTTAAGCCTGCAAATTCTACAGCACCTATTTCTTCTGCAAATTTTCGCAGATCTCTCATTGTTTTTCTTTGTAGCTGTGCAATATTCATAATTTTCCTGTTGAATATTAAGGTTAGAAGTGATTTTTGAAATTAGAAAAAGGATTTATTAGTAGGTTTATAATAAAATTATAATTCTAATACGTAAAATTAGGACAGTTTTATAAATTGTCAAAAGAAATTTTAAAAATATTTGATATTAATTCACCAAAATAGTGAGATCCTACAATACAGAAAGCATCTTCCCTATTAAGATTTTTAATTATGTTTCTTATAAACTGTTCTTTTAATGTTGGTATTGCAACGACATGTTTATGATTATTTAGATTATTTTTTAAATCATTTACAGGCATAAAATTTTTAATTTTTAATTCAGAACAATATATCGTATCAAAAGAATCAGTAATTTTCGAAGCGATAGTAGAGATATCTTTTTGTGCCTGTAAGGCAATTAATAAATATTTTTTTCCAATAATTTTTTCATTAGAGAATGTGTTTAAAAAAGCTTTGATACCGCCGGAATTATGACCTACATCGAAAATTATTCTTGGGGAGGTTGATAAAACTTGATATCTCCCATACCAAACGAGCGAATCAACGGCGGTTTTAATATGATTATCCTGGATATTGAAGTTAGACAAGCTTTTTATTATTGAAATTGCAAGACCAAGGTTTTGGTTTTGGTGTGAACCGTGCAATGATATTTTTCTATTATACATGTTTGTGACAACATTTAAGGAACAATTTTTTATTTCAGACTGTTCTTTTAAAACTCTATGTACTTTTTCATTTTGTTCTACTGTAAAGCAAGGGGTGTTTTTTTTCATAATCCCTGCTTTTTCAAAAGCTATTTCTTCTAACGAGCTTCCAAGGATATGTGTATGATCTAAATCAATTTTGGTTATTCCAGTAGCGATAGGCGTACAAACAGTAACGCTGTCAAGCCTTCCTCCTAGCCCTGTTTCCATGATGGCTATATCTACTTGTTTTTGTTGAAAATATAAAAAAGCTAATACTGTTAATGTTTCAAAAAAAGAGGTGTCTGTCTTTATAACGGAGCGCCCATGTTTTTTAAAAAAGCTATAAATATCCTCATCTTTTATAGCAATACCATTTACCCTGATACGTTCATTTATTTTTCTTAAATGAGGAGATGTAAACAGTCCAGTAATATACCCGGAAGATCTTAAAATTTTATCAAGCATCGCACAAACAGACCCTTTGCCGTTAGTTCCTGCAATTTGTATCACGTTTAATTTTTTATGAGGATTTCCACAGTATTTTAATAAAGCGTCTGTTCTTTCTTGCCCCTTTTTAATTTTATTTGGTTTTAAAGATATAAGAAATTGATTAATATTCATATATGGTTTTTATGTAATTAATATTTTTAAGATTTTTACCAAGAAATCTGCTGCCAATTTTTGAAAACTTATTAGGTAGATCAGTAACATAAAATATTGTTTCAGTTTTTTTCTTACTCGATTGGCAGTTGTTTTTTAACATGTACTCACTAAGCTCTACAGATAGCCTGCTACATGATGTGATTAAATTAACATTATTTCCCAAATAGTTATATAAAGCAGGTTTTATAATTGGATAGTGAGTACACCCTAAAATAAACGTTTTGATATCTTTTTTTTTGAAGTTCTTTAAATAGTATTTAACGACATTTTCAGCAACTTCACCATCCGTAATTCCTTCCTCAATAAGAGGAACAAACAAAGGACACGCTTTCTCTATTATAATTTTTTTACTTTTTAAAATTTTAAATTGTTTTAAATATGCTTGCGAATTTATTGTACTCGATGTACCAATTACAGCAATTTTTTCTGAAGAAGGATAAGATTTTTCAGTAAAAAAAACAGAAGGTTCGATTACTCCAAAAACCGGAACAGGTATAATACTTTTAAGTGTTTTTAAGGCTAGCGCAGAGCTTGTATTACAAGCAACGACAATTAACTTTACATTTTTTTTTTAATAGAAACCTACTTATTTCGATTGAGTAATTTATTATTGTTTTTTGGCTCTTGTTTCCGTAGGGAACTCTCCCGGTATCGCCAAAATATATAAAGGATTCATTTGGGAAATATTTTTCTAGAGATTTAAGGACTGTAAGCCCTCCTAGGCCGCTATCAAAAACACCAACAGGGTTATTATTCATCAATTATACTATTTTCATATTTATCTTTGTACTGCACTAAAGCGTTAAAAATACCACGAGCTATTTTCTTGCGAAATCCTTTTTTATTTAAGTTTCTTTCTTCTTTGGCATTACTTAAAAAACCTGTTTCGATTAAAACATTTGGCATAGCTGCGCCAACTAAAACCTGGAATCCAGCCTGCTTAACGCCACGATTATTTGATGTAAAAACTTTTGAAAGTTCTTTTTGGATCGCAGAAGCAAAAAACTCACTTTCTTTCATAAAAATATTTTGCGCCATTGTTGCGAGAATTAAATTTTCATATGAAAGATCCTTATAAGAATAATCACTATCTTCAAGGCTAATTACTGAGTTTTCCCTTTGAGCTACATCAATTGCATCATCTGTTTTTCCCGGGCGAAGTAAAAATGTTTCAAAGCCACTTACATTGTTATTTGTTGTTGAGTTCGCATGAATGCTTATAAAAACTTTACCTCCAGACTCATTTGCAATTTTTGTTCTTTTCCAAAGAGGAATAAAAACATCAGTTTTTCTTGTATAAATTACTTTAACACCCATTTCTTTTTCAATTATATTCCCTAATCTGAGTGCAATGTCTAATACAATATCTTTCTCTTTAGTTCCTTTTTGACCCAATGTTCCAGGGTCTTTTCCTCCATGTCCAGGGTCAATAACGATTGTATCTAACATCCACTTTTTTCTAATTTTTTTAATACGATCAGCATTGTATGAGTGATCAACCCTAATTTCAATAATTAAATCATTAGTATCTTTACGAATATCTACATCATCAACCATTGATTTTAATTGAAATGATATTTGAGCGCTTTGTTTTAATTGAGATGTTTTAATACGCTTTACTGGGCTCTTTAAATTTATTTTTGATAATGCTACAGAATCAATTCTACCGCCGGGTATAGTTAAGCTCAACCACTCTCCTGGTCGCTTTACTAAAGTAGAAGAGATTGAGTTGAGTTTAAAGTTTCCAGAACTATGAATTCTAATCGAACAACCATTGTTTTTTTGTAAAAATGAGATATTGTTGATATTATATCTTATCAAACTAATTGAAACAGTCTCATTTAAAGGGTCCAGCTTTGAGGTTACAAGTTTAAGGTCTTCTAAAACTCTGAAAAAACCATGATAAGGAATATAAAACTCATTATTTTGATATTCGATCCATAATGGCATATGATATTCATCATTATTAATACTGAAGAAAGAGCTCCCATTATCTATTTTAATTTTAGCTCCTAAAAAGAAAATTTCGGCAGATTCATGTAATTTTAATTTAGTAGATATTGTTGGGAGTCGTTCAATCTCTGACAGTTTCAGATATGCAAAGTTGTTGATTCTATAAACAGGCAATGAAATAGTATCAATATTACTTCCGAAGGAAAGAGAGATTAAAAGTTGAATTAAATTAACAAGAAGAAGCTTTTTCAATATAGAATTTTGATTCATTATTTAGTTTATTGCATACATTGATATTTATGAATGACTAGTTTTGCATTGACTTAACGACGGATATACAATATTATTTATATTAAAAACTTGAATTAATAAAAATTAATTTTTAATAGAGCGATTATCTTTTACTCGATACACTTTTTCACCTCTTTTAACCATTTTATATTTTTCACGTGCAATTTTTTCAATATATGTAAAATCAGTTTTTAAAGCTTCTATTTCTCTGTTTTTTTCGTTGATTTTTATTTTTATATCTTCTATTTCAGACTGTATAAGCTTTTTTTTAGAATGTAGCTCTAACATTTTTATCAACCCTAAATCATTAAAAAGAAGATGTATTACAAAAAAAAATATGCAAGAAAGGCAGCCTAGAGCAGACCAACTATTTTTCTTTTTTCTTTTTTTCATTTAAGATTCTGCCCTAAAAAGTTGTTTTGAGGAAAATTGCCATTTGGGCCTAATTTTTCTTCAATTCTTAATAACTGATTATATTTCGCTATTCTATCTGTTCTAGAAATAGAACCGGTTTTTATTTGACCAACTCCTGTGGCAACTGCTAGGTCTGCAATAGTAGTATCCTCTGTTTCTCCTGATCTGTGTGATATTATAGCCCCATAGTTAGCTTTTTTTGCTATTTGAATTGTTTTAATCGTTTCAGATAGAGTTCCAATTTGATTTAACTTGATTAAAATAGCATTCATCGAATTTTCATCAATTGCCCTCTGTAATCTTATTGGATTTGTGACAGTTAAATCATCACCAACGATTTGAATTTTATTTCCCAGCTCTTCTGTTAATTTTTTCCAGCCGAGCCAATCATTTTCATCTAATCCATCTTCAATCGACACTATTGGATAGTCTCTTGTTAATCCAACCAAATAGGAGATCATTTCATCAGTATCATATTCTTTGTTTTCTGATTTTAAATAATATTTTCTTGATTCAATATTGTATAATTCACTGGCAGCAACATCTAAAGTTAGATAAATATCTTTATTGATTTCATAACCGCTCTTTTCTACAGCTTTAATAATTATCTCTATAGCTTCTTTATTAGATTTTAAATTTGGGGCAAAACCACCTTCATCTCCTACGGCAGTGTTTAAGCTTTTTGATTTCAGCACAGATTTTAATGTGTGAAATATTTCAGATCCAATTTGTAGGCAATTTGAAAAAGATTGAACACCATTAGGATAAATCATAAACTCCTGAATATCAACGTTGTTGTCGGCGTGTTGCCCACCATTTAATATGTTCATCATCGGGACAGGCATTAGAACGTCGCCTCCATGTAGTTTGTTTATATATTCAAATAGAGGTTGGCGGTTGTGAGAGGCCATTGCATGGGCATTGGCCAGCGACACTCCTAAAATTGAATTAGCCCCGAGAGCTGCTTTGTTTTTAGTACCATCAAGCTCACACATGGTTTTGTCAATTGTATTTTGATCAGATGCATCTTTTCCTATTAACGTAGGGGCAATTATATTTTTAATATTATGAACTGCTTTTTTAACACCCTTACCATGATACCTTCCATCTTCATCTCTTAATTCATGTGCTTCATATTTTCCTGTAGATGCACCGCTTGGAACAGATGCACGCCCTTTTGCTCCTGATGACAATGTTATATCTACTTCTACAGTAGGATTTCCCCGTGAGTCAAATATTTGTCTTGCGTTAATGTCTTTTATTGTACTTAACATAGTTTCCTTCAATGATAACAATTTTTAAGAACTAGAGAACTTATTTATTTATATTAAAAATTAAATATTATTAATTTACGAACGAGAAGCTATCAGTTTAAATGAGTATTAAAATAGTAAAATATAATAATAAATTAAAATCACAATGGGATCAATTTGTAGATAATTCTGATAATGGAACTCTATTCCATAAAAGAGAGTTTTTAAATTATCATATTGAGAGAGAATTTAAAGATCACTCACTTCTTTTTTACATAAAAAATCAAATAATTTGCGTTATGAGCGCTGCTGAAGTTCATTCTAAACATTTGACATTATACTCACATCCTGGGGCAAGCTATGGAGGTTTTGTTTTTAAAAAGATTTCATTTGCAATAGTTAGCAAAGTTATTAGTCAGCTGGAGCATTATTTAAAAATAAAGAAAATTAGTCAAATATTTTTAGTTCAAACCCCTCCAGTTTATGCAAATCAATTCAATGAAACGATTGAATATGTATTGAAATGGAATCAATATCGTACACAAGAAATTTATATTTCCTCTATAATAAAAATAGATAAAAATTTATTTTCAAACATACATAGACGTAAAAAAAGGTACATAAATAGAGGTATGGAAAACTCTTTATCATTAAGCTGGACGAATGATTATGACAATTTTTATCCTATTTTGATTAAGAACAAGTTAAAACACGGAGTAAGACCAACGCACAGCCTGGAAGAATTGAAAATATTATCAAATAAATTCCCTAAAAACATTAAATTATTAATGTTATACAAAAAAAGGATTGCTATTGGGGGGACATTAATTTTTGTCGCAAATCAAAACGTAGCAATAATTTTTTACAATATGATTGATTATAGCCACTCAAGAGAAAAGCCTGCATTACATTTGATAGCTGAAACAATGAACTGGGCTTATAAAAATAAAATTAAATGGTTAGATTTTGGTGTCTCTCAATTACCACTAAATAACAATCCTTTAAGCCCTCACAAATCCTTAATTCAGTTTAAGGAGCAATTTGGGGCCACAGGATTTATTCGAAAAGCTTTTAAAAAATTGATTACTTGAAGCTATTTGTAAAAGAGTCTATTTTATATAGTACTGGGCAAGTTCTTACACGCCTTGCATCATTTATATTAGTTCCCTTTTTTACATACGTGTTCTCTCCGAATGAGGTAGGTCATATTTATTTATTTTATTCGACTCTTACTTTTATGAATATATTTAACAATCATGGACTAGACTCTGCATTATTTAAACATTTATCAAAATCGAGATGGAAAAAAAACGACTTAGTAAAGTCATTATTTCTTTATCAGCTTGTATTTTTATCTATATTTTATTTGATAGTAATTTTATTTTCAAATCAAATTTCAAAATTAGTTTTTAAAAACTCAAACAATCACTGGGTATATGTTCTTGGTCTGATTTCCATTTTTGATTCTCTGTCATACAGAGGAATGGTTATGCTAAGATTGCATTCAAAAGCAATATTATATGTTTTGATTTCTTTAGGCAATATAATCGTTACCATTATTGCAATTTACTACTTTGTAGTATACAAAAATAACGCTGTTTTTGGTGTTTTTATTGGTGTTTTAGTTGCTTCTTTGTTGCAGCTTAAAGTAGTTTTTTTTATATCATATTTTCCATATATAAAAGGAAAATTCTCGTTTAAAATAATTAAAGAATTGCTTAGGTTTGGTTTGCCCTTTTTACCTGCTGGAATTCTCTTTTTAGTTATTGAAATATCAGATAGATATTTTATTTTATGGCAATTCGGTCAAGCACAGGTTGGTTTTTACAGTATAGCTTATAAAATTGGATCAATACCATTAATGCTCGTATCTGGATTAAACTTAGCTTGGCAACCATTTTACATAAAAAGATTTAACAATGAACTAACAAGAAAATTGTTTGGCGAAATAGGAACCTTGGTATTGTTTGGTTTTATAATCTTTTTAACTATTATATCTATATGGCTTCCTCTTTTAATCACTTATGGTCTCATTGACAGCCAGTACACATTTGTTTTAAAAATAATACCAATTATATTTTTATCATATTTGTTTTATACGTGGTACATAATGCAAATGCCCTCAATCTATTTAAATGACAAGCAAAACTGGATACCGCTATTTATGTTATTTTCTGCCACTGTTAACATAGTATTAAATTTTATATTAATACCCACTTATGATATTTATGGTGCATCTATATCTACATTGTTTGCATATTTATCGATGGGTTGTTTTATTTATTTTAAAAATATTACGTGGATGATGATACCAATCAAGTATTTTGAACTACTATTACTTCTTGCGTTTTCTATATTGTTTTACACACTAAGCTTGTATTGTACAATAGTAGGTCGGGTTTTAGTTGTGTTGTTTTATTTACTTTTATCATATATGATTTTTTTAAAAATTATATCGTTAAAAGATTTAAAAAAGAAAATTTTTATTTAGATTGAATAAGCTTGTTTCAGTGATAATCCCATTTTTCAATCAATTCGAAGATTTGAAAAAAGCGATAAATTCGATAAAAAGTCAAACATATAAAAAAATAGAAATTATAATTGTTGACGATTGTTCAAACAAGAAAGCTCAAAAAGAGGTAAGAACTTTTATTGACCCTTCCATAAAGTTTTATAAAACAGTTGTTAATAGTGGAGTTGCAGAAGCAAGAAAGTTAGGAGTATTAAAGTCAAAAGGAGATTTTATAACATTCTTGGATCAAGATGATGTTTTCAAACCAAAATGTGTCGAAAATAAAATTAATGTTTTTGCTAAAAATAGAAATATTAACTTTGTTATTTCAGACTACATTGAAAATAATAAAGTTTTAAAAGAAAAAAAATATCACAAAATGAAATACTTAAAGAAAAATTTTGCTAAAAATATACTCATTAGACCTGGTCCTTTTTTTCAAAGCTGTATGTTTAAAAGGGATTTACTTGAAAATATTGATAATCTCATTGATAATGATGCGATTCCATCGGAGGATTGGGATTTTTTTATTATGCTTTCATGTTTAAGACTAAACATAGGCTATGTGGAAAGCGCTGATTTTATTTGGAACGTATCTGAAACGAGCCAATCTTTAAATTATAAAAAAGAGGCAGATGGCTTAAAATACATTATTGAAAAGCATAATAATAAATTTTTAAAAAATATAGGAAAAAAAGGTCTTAGCAATCATTATAGAATGATTGCAAGAGTATATGAAAAAGCTAAATTAATAGAAGAAGCCAAAATAAAATATAGATTAGCCTTTAAAACTAAACGATTAAATTTAAAAAATATATATTATTTAATTATCTCATCATTTCCAAAACCTATTTTTAAATTTATTGCAAACTATCTTCGCACAATACGAGGACTTTCGCTTGAGTAAGAAAGTAGTTATTGCATTTCTTGGAAGCTTTAAATTTGATGCTAGATGTTTAAACATGGCTAATTCATTGTACAAAAATGGATATAACGTATTTATTGTTGATGAATTAAGTGATAATAAAATTTTCAAATCTGACAAGTACAATATATTGCATGTGAATACAAAGTCAAAAAGAGGCATAGGAAGATATATAAGGTTTAGTCGTTCTGTACAAGATATAGTGTATAAAATTCGTCCAAATATTTTTATTTCAGGTGATATATTTTCTTTAAGAGTATGTTCAAATATTAAATGGAGCTGTTTAAAAGTTTATGATTGCAGAGAGCTATATTCACAATTAAGTGCATTAAAAGATAAGCCTATTAAGCAGTTTTTTTGGGAAAAATTTGAAAAAATTAATTATAAATATGTTGATAAAGTTATCGTTACCGCCCAAAAAGATCGAGATTATCTAATCTCCAGATATGGAAATAAAAATATTAATATAATTTTTAACTACCCAAATATATCAACTAAAGATTCTTCTTTAGATTTACGTCAGAAATACAGTATTTCAGAACATAAGAAAATATTTTTATATCAAGGCGCAATACAAGCAGGCAGAGGCATAGAAGAAATGATTAAATTGTTATTATATTTTGAGGATAGTGTTGCTTGTATTGCTGGGGAGGGTCTTTTTAAAAGAGAAATTATCAAAATTAGTATTAAATTGGAAGTTGAAAAACGAGTGTTTTTTACGGGAAATATTCCTTACGAAAAATTGATAAGTGTATCTCAACAGGCAGACATTGGATTTGCTTTAATTCAACCAATAAGTCAAAGTTATAGACAAGCCTTGCCTAATAAATTATTTGAATATGGATTAGCTGGACTTCCGATAATAGCTAGTGATTTTGTAGAAATGAAAAAATATATAAATAAGTATAATCTTGGTATAGCCGTAAACCCTGTAAATACTAATGAGCACATAAGAGCAGTTAATCAATTGCTGTCATGGAACAACAAAGAACATCTTATTAATATCATTAAAAAGAATTGTTCATGGCAAACACAAGAAAACTCTTTTCTAAATATTTTTAATTAAAAAAAATATGAAAATAAACATAGTCTGTTTAGATAATCCATACCCACCCAATTATGGTGGAGCTATTGATATATTTTTTAGAATAAAACAATTATATAATCAAGGTTGTAAAATATATCTATATTGTTTTTATTCAGATCGGGAACCGCGTCAAGAATTAAATTATTATTGTGAAAAAGTCTATTATTATAAAAGAAAAAGTTTTCTTCAAACTGTACAAAACATATTGACTCCTTTTATTGTTTCGTCTAGAAAATCAAATAAATTACTGTCAAAATTATTGTCGAATGAATATCCAATATTTTTTGATGGACTCCAAAGTACATTTATTTCTTCAAGGAAAGAACTTAAAAATAGAAAAAAGTATTTAAGAATACATAATATTGAGTCAATATATATGAAAAAACTTTCTACGTCAGAAAAAGAATTAGTTCGTAAGGTTGGTTTGAAAATTGATTCCTTAAGATATAATTATTTTGAAAGAAGATTAAATCATTTTGATAAAATATTTACTATTTCTTTAAATGACCAAAATTTTTACAAAAATTATCATAAAAAGGTCTATTTATTAAGTGTATTCCATGGGCATCAAAAAGTAAAGTCCAAAGAGGGTTTTGGTGATTATATTTTTTATCATGGTAATTTTGATGTGAGTGAAAATTTAAAAGCTGCTATTTTCCTTATAAAAAATGTATTTAATCAAATACATATACCCGTTAAAATCGCAGGAAGGAATGTATTAAATAAGTTAAAAAAATATACAAACAATACTAATATTGAGCTTGTTGACAGTCCAAGCGTCATTAAAATGCAAGAGTTAATAATTAACGCTCAAATTAATATTTTGCCAACATTTCAGGCAACAGGTTTTAAGCTTAAGCTAATAAATAGTCTGTTTTTAGGTAGACACTGCATAGTAAATAATGAAATGATAGCCTCTTCAAATAGACTTCAAACTTTATGTATATTGAGTAATTCTTCAAATGAATTTATTAAAAATATAAAAAAACTATTTTCAATTCCCTTTACAAAAGATGAAGTTAATAAAAGGAAAATATTATTAATGAAATATTTTAATGACATAGATAAAAGCAAAGCATTTATTAAACAGATATCAAATGAATAAAAAGATTGCATGTATAGACGTTGGCACAAACTCTATAACTTCTGTTATAGCGTCAAATGTAAAGAAAAAAATTAATATCATTGATGAAAATTATCAAATTGTTCGTTTAGGTGAAGGAATAGAAAAAACTAAATATATTAACAATAAGGCAATTGAAAGATGTATCTCTGCTTTTGAAATTATAAAGTCAAACTGTATTAAACACAACGTTAATGAAATAGTTTGTGTTGCTACAAGTGCGCTCAGAGATGCAAAAAATAGCAGAAATATAATTCAGTTAATAAAAAAAAGGTTTAATATACAATTAAGTATTATTGACGGATTAAAAGAAGCAGAAATTGTATCTTTGGCTGCGAAATATGAATTTAATTTGATTAAAAAAAAAGTATTAATTTTTGATATTGGAGGAGGAAGTACGGAGTTAATTTTTGTCGAAAACAATCTAACAAACAAAGTTTATAGCTATCAGATTGGTACTGTTAGGTGCACAGAATCCTTTCTATGTTCTCATCCGCCATCAAGCTTTGAAATTAATAATTTTGAAAATTATATTGATCAAATTTTTAGGAAGCTTCCAAATATAAATATTATGGAAGGAATTGGTATAGCGGGCACGATTACTACACTGGCCTCAATTAAAGTAAAGAGTAATAATTATGATTCAAAGCTTATACACAAATCAAGCTTATCACTAGAAGAGATTATAAATATAAAAAACAAAATTATTGATTTAAGTTTAAAGCAAAAAAGACAAATAATAGGTTTAGATGAAAAAAGAGCAGAAGTTATTATTGCTGGTATTATTATTTGTATAAAGATAATGCAGAAATATAATTTAATAAAAATATCAGTTAGTGATAGAGGCTTGAGGTGGGGTCTATTGTATCAAAACTTGTTTAATCTTTAATAATTTCATAATCATCTACCATTATTTCATCTTCAGAAACAAGCTCCCAATCATCGCTTTCAAACAATGGTTCTTCCTTTTGAGATATTGCTTCACTTATATTTTTTATATCTTTATCTCTAGCTCGAGGTTCTAATTCGTGCAAGTATCTAAATAAAAAGCCAACTATTAACAATAAAAATAACACCAAAAAAGCTTTAAATATTCCATCACTTTTTAATAAAAAACCACCAATTGGAAAAGCAGTTTGCTCAATTCCAAAATTAATAAATATAGCAAAAGACGTAATAATTCCTATGAAAAATATAATATTACTCACTTCTTTAAAATTTCTTGTGGTGTCCCAAAAATATCCTAAAGTCAACCATGAAATTATAGTTGAAAAAATTATTACTATTGAGACATCGAACCTATCAAGGTAAATTGAATTTAGAAAGAATATTAATCCAATTAATAAAACTATCTTTTTAATGATTTCGTTGTATTTTTGCATATTCAGCACTCATTTTGTATTTTTATAATTCATTAATATTAATATTTTTGATAACATAATCAATTAATTTGCAAAATCTTGAATTTGATTTTTTAGCGCGAGAGACAACATCTGTATGTGTTAATATTTGTTTTGAAATTCCCGCAGCATAATTTGTTAAACAGGTAATACCTACTACATTCATATTTAACTCCATTGCTTTTAATATTTCGGGATATGTAGACATACCCACAGCATTTCCGCCCAAACTTTTTATTTCTTTTATTTCTGCTGGTGTTTCGTAACTTGGCCCCTGAGTCCATGTGTAACACCCATCATACAAGTTGATATTTTCACTTTTAGCATATTTTATGAATTTTTCTTTATTTAAAAGTTGAGTAAAAACTGTTTTAAGAGCCTTCTCTGAATTAATAAATGTAAAATCTATTAGCGAAGATATATTCATAAAACCACCTATTTCCCAATTTTTTTGAAGGCAACCTCCTGAATTAGTTATTAATAAGTTTTTGCATTTCAACTCATGGAATAATTGAATTGGAAAAGTAATTGTATTTAAACCTAAACCCTCGTATAAATGAAATCTACCTTGTGAACAGATTATCGATTTATCATTATACTTTCCAATAATTAATTTACCTTCATGTCCTTTAATACTTGGTGAAATATATCCAGGAATTTCCGAAAAATCTAATTCTATTTTATTATCAATTTTATGGATAAACTTTCCTAGTCCTGATCCAAGTATTATTGCAATATTAGGTTTTTCAGATATAAAATTTTCTAAATATTCTTTTGCCTGTTTTAATTTCAATTTAATATGCTTTCTTTGTGTGCTAATTGTCCACAACCAGCATCGATGTCTTGGCCTTTACTCCAGCGAACTAGTACTCTATACCTATTTTGATATTTATATAGAATTTTAAGGAAATTTTCAATTGATTCTTCACATGGTCGCTTGTAAAAACCATTAGATTCATTAAATGGTATAATGTTTATTTTACAGTTAATACCACTTAATAAAGTTGAAAGTTCAATAGCATTCTGTTTTGAATCATTAATATCTTTCATTAATACATATTCAAACATTATTACTCTTTTTTTAAATATGGATAGACGTTTGCCTTCTTTGATGATTGTTTCAAGATTCCATTTCTTATTAATAGGCATTATCTGATTTCTATCTTTATTGTTTGATGCATTAATTGAAATTGCTAGTTTAAACTTATGATTTTCATCAATAAATTGTTTGATTTTTGGCAAAATACCAGCTGTTGAAATTGTTATGCGTCTTTTTCCTAAGTTAAACCCATTTGGATCATGAAAAATATATGCTGCTTTAATTACTTGTTTATAATTCAAAAATGGCTCACCCATACCCATAAAAACAATATTTGTAACGGGTGTTTTTGTATCTTTTTTCACATAAATTAGTTGATCAATTATTTCTCCAGATGTTAGATTTCTTGTAAAACCCATTTTACCCGTTGAACAAAAATCACAATCAACAGCACATCCAACTTGAGATGATAGACATACTGTGTGTCTGTTCTCTAAAATCATACTAACTGTTTCGATGTACTTATTGTCTGATAATTTAAACAAATATTTTGTTGTATTTTCTAATTTTGATTTTATTTTTGATTCTAAACTAAGCGTTGATAGTTCAGCATAGACTTGAAGATAATTTTTGAAGTTATTACTAATATTAACCATTTTTTCGGGGCTTGATACACCTTTTTTATACATCCATTCAAAAAGCTGCATACCTCTAAAAGAAGATTCTCCTTTAGATTGACACCATGTTTTGAGTTCGTGTAGAGACATTCCTTTTAATAATGTTTTTGAGCTCTGTAACATGTCTAAAATTAGTAATTTTAATCGATATAGAATATTATTAATAAAAACAGTTCAACACTTGTTTAGTAAATTTTTATATGTTTTACTTCTTTTATGATTATTTTTGAAACCAAATGTTTTAAATGATGGGTTAAAAAACTTTAAATATTTTGGTTTAAAATTAATTTTCAAAAAAGAGCCTATTTTTTTGAATTTCTTTTTAAACGCAGCATCGTTATCAAAATCTAAAAATATTGCATTTTTTACGATAGAATCAGATAATAATATATTATTATATTTTTCCCATAATTCTATACCCTCTTTGATTGGCATTTTATCTCTTTTACGCAATGAGCAAGCTACAGATTTAGGGTTCCTGAAGACAATAACTACTTTATAAAATCGTAAATACTTTTCCCATATTTTCCAAGTAATAACTAAGCTAGGATCTTTAATCAATAAGTCCGGATTAAACCAATTTCTTGCATATAGTGTACGTAATATTTCAAATTTAATGTACACATTTTCATAAAGTTTTTTAGGTGGATTATCCCAAGATCCGTTGGAGGCGTTAAGTATTCTTTTATTTATCCAGAAGACTGATAAGTTTTCCCAATATCCATAGGGATTTCCTTTGTCGGGCTTTATTGTTTCAGAGCCTAAAGAAAGACCGCATTTATTTAGTATTCTAGTGATACAGGATGTTCCGCTTCGATGCATACCTAAAATCACGACAGTTTTAGGCTTAATAATGTAAAAAATAATTATGTGAAGAGGAAGCAACAAATAACTAATTATTTTTTTGATGGTGTTTATTATTTTCATGTAAATTAATAGTTTTAACAAAAATTACAGATTTATAATTTATACTTAAATTTGGAGAATTAAAATGAGATCAATATTTTTACTTTTTATTCTATTAATTTTCACGTCATGTCAAAACAAATTTAAAAATGGTGAAAAACATGGACGGTGGAAAGAATATTATCCAAATGGAAAGGTTTCTGCAATTGGTAAATATTATAAAGGCCTAAGAAATAATTTGTGGGAAGAATTTCATATTAACGGAAATTTAAAGTTGGAATGTAATTACATAAAAGGTAAACCTGATGGAGAATATAGAGAATATTATTCAAATGGAAATTTAAAATTGCAAGGTTTATATATTAATGGCTTGGAGGAAGGTTTTTGGAACGCTTATTTTGAGAATGGAGAGAAAAGCGAGATAAGAGAATATAAAAATGACAAGAAAGTTGGGAAATGGACTTGGTATTATGAAAATGGAAAAATAAAAAAAGTTGGACAATATGGAAGTGAAAAAAGGATAGGCATTTGGAAGTTTTATGATATCAATGAAAAAAAACAAAAAGATGAATTTTATGAAAATGGCAAGAAAGTTAAAACCATATCATATTGATATTTAAATTATATTGTTTGATTTTTTATAATATTTGTATATTTTATAGTTATTTTTAAAAAATTAAAGAAAGGAGGTAATTAATTGATAAGCGACAAACGAAGTCATAAATTTACCTCTGGAGGTATCATTTGAATTCTATGAGGTAATTCTCTAAGGACTTCCAGTCAAAGGATTTTGAGCTACTCAAGCTCTAAGTTCAAACAATTAAGGGACAGTAACACTGTCCCTTAATTGTTTTTTAATTTTTTTAAATTAGAATATATGTCTTTCCCTTTTTTTATATTTGATTTTGGAGTAAAGGGAAACAGTTTAATGCTTATTAAAGAAAAAATTAAACTTAATAATATTAATGTTAATATATTAATCATTATGTCAATTTAGGTTTGATTTAAGTTCTCTTTTGAGTTTTTTTGTGACTCTATTGGATAATTTTGAAATCATTGTACCCTCAGAAGGCGCAGATTCTGATTTAGCCTTTATTAACTTTTTCACATTGTAATTTAAGGCTTTTTTATTACCAGTATAGGTAGCCCATTCATGCTTATAATTAAATTCCTCATTTGCAGAATAACTAAAAAGTACTTTTGAAGATTCAGTATCAACAATATTTAGAGATACAGATATATTAGCAGTTCGTGATACTTTATATATTTTTACGTATGCAAAAACATCTTCTTTTATTGGACGTTTCTTTTCTTTTCCATTTTTATCTTCATAATATTCGTATTTTGTTATTACTTTTTTTTTGAGAGTTTGATTTTCTGATATTTTGTCAACAGGAGAAACTTGAATTCTGGAAACTTTTCCTGTTATTAAGTATTGAACACCTAATATTTCACCAATTTTTATCTCATGTTCATTTTGTATAATTCCAGATTGAGATAATTTTTGTTCTTTGATTATTTTCTGAATTTGATTTCTGTCAACCAACTCAATATATTCCATTAATTCTTTATCTTTAAGAATTTTCGAAATTAAATCGTCACTTATTTCTTCGCCAATAGACCCATATTTATTGGTTCCTGACTTATTATCAAAATTCAAAATAGCGAGTCGTTTGGTGGCTTTTTGTTTATATAATTCATACATTTCATCTGAATCTTTGTAGTTTTTTGAATAATTTTTCACTCTTTTAAATAATTTTGCTGCTGTTTTGTACGACTCTTGGTCTTCTTTTTTAGCTATATTTATTGCTTTATTGTAGTAATAGTCAGCTGCCATTTTTTTAGTATTTTCTAATTCATTTTCATATTCAATTAAATTGATTAAGTTTAACCAAAGAAACTTCTTAGGGGATTCTAAGTCCTTGATTAGTTTTACAGCTTGAATTAAGTTTGTCTGATGCTTTATAATTAGATCCCAGTTGCTATTATTCTGTTTTGATAACTCATTTATCTTATATTTATATGAATCTAAAAATTTTGGAAATACTTCATCCATTAGAATTAAAGCTTTTTCGTAATCTGGTTTTGCATTAATTGATTTAACACATTCAAGCACAGAAATATAGTAATCTCCCTTTTTTGCAGCATTTTTTCCTTTTTTGTATGCATTCCCATGCACAGTTAACAAGCTGCAACCACTTAAAACAAAGATAAAAATTAATATTATATATTTATTAAACATAGATAAAGTTATTAAATAAAAATAGATTATTCACAGAATAAAGAAAATATTTGAATAAACGATAAGACAAAAATGTGTAATTTTTGGTCATAAGAAACAAGCTATATTTATGAAATTTATTTATATAATTATACTCATTTTAGCCAGCAGCTGTAAAAAAAATGAACAAGTTTATCCAGCAACGGGAGTGATATATGAGGTTTTTCCAGAAAAAAGTTCGATGACAATAAAACACGACGAAATCCCAGGTTTCATGATGGCGATGACGATGAATTTAAAAGTTGATAATTCTGTAGAAATAGAAAGATGGAAAAGAGGCGACAGCATAAACTTCAATATAGTAATACAAGAGAATAATGGTTTCATTCGATCTTTAAATTATATTGATAATGTTATAATTCCTGAATTAGAAGACGATTTTTGGGACGATGAATATTCTCATATCAAGATAGGAGAGGTAATTCCAGATGCAAAATTTATTGATTTGGATAGTAATAAAATATCTCTCTCTGATAATCAAGGCAATTATAGATTAATTTCATTTGTCTTTAGTCGATGCCCTATGCCGAATATGTGTCCTGCTCTCATGATGAAATATCGTTATTTAGCCAAGGAATTAGAGTATATATCCAACTTAGAGTTTATAACTTTAAGTTTCGATTATATATATGATAACCCGTCAACTTTGATAAAACATTATGGAGGTATAGTTGAGCCATTTCAGAATTGGAAAATGTGGTCAAGTTTTGGACATAAATCTGACATGATTACATTTGCTCATTATAGTCAGCTTGCATTTTGGGGAATTGAAGAAAACGACATAGGTCATTCTATGAGAACACTTTTATTGTCTCCAGAGTTGAAGTTGATGCAGGCATGGGATGGATTAGACTGGAAACCGGCAGATGTTAAAAAAGAAATAGAAAATATTATTCAAATATATAATTAAAATATAAATTTTTCTTTTTTAATTATTTGATTATCATGAACTTTTCTGAAACAATATTTTTATTTTGATATATCATGCAAAAGTACATGCCAGTTGGAAAAAGAGACGAGTCAAATGAAAACTGATTCATTCCTGATTGTATTTCACCCGAATAAACACTTTTTACAATTTTACCATTAATATCAAAAATATCAATTTTAGCAATATTTTGTCTAGCACTATTCAATTCTATAAAATGTCTATTATTCCTTTCAAAAATATAAATATCTTCTACTTTTTTGACAGGTTTTTTGATATTGTTTGAAAGATTACAATATTCGTTCCAAATACACTCTACCCACTCAGGATGGTCTATGAAAGGGTTACGATTCGCTTGAATTTGATAAATAGCATTATTTCGATTAACTTCTTTTTCACTTACAGGATCGATTAAATGCCAATTAATCATGACATTTAGCGCCCAACTTTTTAAATTTGCACCATATGTCATATCTGTCTCGTCCCATGCTGTATCTTCTCCATAATATCTTGTTGACATGTAAAAATACGTTCTAGCAAAATCACCTTTGTACTCATCAATAGGTTCAAACACCATTCCATTATATCCAGAATCTGAGCTAAGTCCCTTTTTGCTGCCATTTGTTGACGTCCAAATTGGTAACTCAACATTACCATATGGGTAATTCCCTCTATGGCTATTAACATATCCATCTGTTGGATAAATATGAAATAAATCTGAATTCATTGGGCTTTCATTGTTAAACCAACTTTTTGGCCAGGAATGTTCACGATTATAGCAGTCGCCTTCATTTGAATAGTTTCCGCATTGATTTTCAGATGTGAAATAATATGTATAACTTGAAGTACCCATAGGATTATCAGAATACATGTCCCAAACTGAATTATCATACTTCCTGTCAGTGGTCATAAAATGATCATGAATTGAGCTATAACTTTGCACATCATGATTTTTAATAATGTCGTGAAGAGCAACTTGTAAATTTGATCCACTTAAACCTGTTGCTGCATCATAATAATTTTCTGGAACGTATGCGAAGGCAAATACAAAATAATATAAATAAACATTTTTTTTTAACATAACTAACAATGATTTTACAATATTTATTTTTATTATTTTACGAGTAGAATTAAGAAGTAATCGTTTTACGATGATGAATTTGTTTTTTAATTCGTAGTAAGTTTGAAATTGATAGGTATAGACATCCATACACCTACTTTTTTATCTCGTTGCCTAGCAGGTTTCCAGCGAGTTCTTTTAACTGCTTCTAATGCAGCTTCGTTTAAACCGGTATTTGGAATTCCTTTTAATACCATAGTATCTTCCACGACACCCTTGTTGCTGATAAAAGCTTGAACAATTACAGTACCTTCAATTCCAGCTTCCATAGCAATTTCTGGATATTCAGGTCTAATGGGTGATATTGGTACTGGAGCTTTGTCGTATGGAATAAATTTAACTTTTCTACCTTGATCAGGCGGAGGTGGTGGAGCATCCCAATCTTCTAAATCATCTAAATCTGTCTCTTCTATTGTAATATCGTCATCTAAAAATTCATCTTCAGAAGCTACAGGAACAGATGGTCTCGCAGGCGGCTTTTCTATTTGCATTTGTTCGGTTGGTGGCACCACAATTGATTCTATATCTTGAGGTATAAACTTTTCAATTGATGTTATATTTTCTTTTAAGCGAGGTGAAAAGTAAAAGACAACGGTGATTAATAATATTGTACTTAAAGATATTACCCTAATTCGAATAGGATAATTTAAATTTAAAGGATCTAGTCTCATTTATTGATCAACTCTTGTTAAGGCAGAATAGTTTAATTTCAATGCTTGTGCATTTCTCATTTCAGTATGGATATCTGTAATAACCTTCATTTGAGCATCTTCATCAGACTTCAAAGAAATAGTTAGTTTAGGGTCTGATGACACTTTTTGATAAATAATATTTCGTAAACCTTGTCCTTGAATAATTCTATCATCAATATTTACCAAGCCATCTTTTGATGCCCAAATATATGTTGTATGTCTCTTGCTTTCAAGTTTTTCAATAGTTTTTGCTGTGGGAAGAATTACTTTCAAACCCTCAAACTCTCTCATTACCGTTGTAACCATAAAAAATATTAAAAGCATAAATATGATATCTGGCATTGAAGATGTCGATATCCCTTTTTTTGTTATAGTTTTGCGTACTACTTTCATCTATTGGTCCGGATTTGCTATTGATATACGTGAGGCTTTAGCAATTTTTAATTGGTCTAAAACGGCTATATAATCACTATATTTTGTTCTTGAATGGGTTTGAACAGAAAAAATCATTTTATCATTTTGACGGAGCTTTTCTGTTACAAGACGATTTAATTCTCTTATTTTGGCAGGTTTTTCATCAAAAAGTAGTTTTCCAGACTCGTTAATTAAAATATTAGTGATATTTTTTCTATTAACTTCGAGCTCTTCACCTACAGGAGGCAATACTAAGCTTAGACCTTTGTCCATAGATATTGTTGTTGTTACCAAGAAGAAAACAAGTAATAAAAATGCTATATCAGCCATTGAAGACGAATTAATTTCTTCTGTTTCAGGTCTTGCTTTTTTTATCATTTAAAATTTACTTTTTACGAAATTTACTTTTGATGCTATCCATTATTACAACTGAACTTTTTTGCATATTAACAATTTGAAGATCAATAATGTACAAGCATAAATTTTGAAATAATTGAAGAATAACTGCTGCAATTAAACCGAAGGCGGTTGTTAATAAAGCAACAGAAATTCCGCCAGCGACTACTGCAGGTGATATGTCGTTGGCTGCCTTGATGTCGTCAAAGGCCTGTATCATACCAACAACTGTTCCTAAAAATCCAATCATTGGAGCAGTAGCGATACATAAAGATATCCAAGTCATGTTTTTTTCCATAGCTGCCATTTCAATTGCAGATGTATTTTCCATTGATGTTTCAGCTTCTTCAACACCAAATTCCGCCTTTGAAATTGTTTCATGACAAAGATTTGAAACAGGTCCAACACCTTCGGAGCTTTTTTCTACCCCAGATTTTATTCCTGATGAATCAACAGCATCTGCAACTTTCTGTGCAAAATTAAACCCATAGCCTAAGCCCTTTAATAAAAAGTAAAGTCTTTCACCGACAAAAATTAACCCAATAATTAAAATAACTAAAATGGGTACCATAAAGCCGCCGCCTTGGTTAAAATAATAGGTGGCTATTTGCATATGTATCCTTTCTTATTATGTGTTGTTATAGGAAAAAACGACTAATATATAACTGTAAATTATAAATACAATATTGATAATACACAAAGAATAATTATTTATTCTATAATTTGTTTTGCCATATCAATATTTTTAAGTGCCACTGATATTTGTTCGTCAATTTGTAATCTTTTGCGATAAGCAAGCTCTTTACCCCAAATTGAATTTATAATTTCAGCAATTAATCTATTTTCTATAATTTTTATATCTTTTTGCAAGAGATTTACATCAAAACTGAATCCTTCTTCATCTAACCATTGAAAAAATAATTCTTGATCTTGTTTTGTAAAGGTGTAACCTTTTTCAAATTTTTCATAATCATTATAATTCAGCAAAATGCTTTCTTTCATTTTTGAAGCATAATTAAATAAATATCTCTCGGGGCTAGTTAGTAATTGTATAGTAATTTGCTCATATTCTAGTGTATCTTGAATAAATATATCAGGGGTTATACCGCCTCCTCCATATACTTTACGTCCTTTTTTTGTTAAATATAATGGTTTGTTTGAAGTGGTTGAATCAGTTAATTCTCTATTTAAATTTCTAAGATTAAGATAATATTCATCACTATTTTTATATTCTCTTTGAATTAAACGACCAGAAGGAGTATAATATTTTGCAATCGTGATTCTAGCAGCAGATTCATCTGGCAGTTCGTATTGACGTTGAACTAAACCTTTCCCAAAACTTGTTTCCCCAATTATTAGACCTCTATCTAAATCTTGAAGCGCGCCAGTTACAATTTCGCTTGCACTAGCAGAGCCTCTATTTATAAGTGCTATAACAGGATAATGTCGATCTTCTTTGTTAGGATTAGATAGGTGGACCTCATTTGATCCAGGAATTCTACCTTTTGTGAAAACAATTGTATCTCTTGTATCAATGAATAAATCAACAATTTTAACAGCTTGACTTAATAATCCTCCACCATTATTTCTGAAATCTAATATTAATTGCTCCATTTTCAGACTTTCAAGTTTAGATAACGCTTCTTTTACTTCTTGAGCTGTTGTGGCAGAAAATCGATTAACTTTTATATATCCCGTAGATTCATCTATCATAAAAGAAGCTAAAACACTTACAATTGGAATTTTATCTCTAACTAATTCAACATCAATCAAATCTTCTTGGCCTACCCTACGTATAGAAATTTTCACCGAGGATCCTTTAGGGCCTCTTAATCTTTTCACAACATCGTCTTGTTCAATTTTATAGGCTGATTCTCCGTTAATTTTGATAATTTTGTCGCCACTCTGAAGTCCAGCTCTATCACTTGGTGTCCCCGGAATAGGTGATATGACAGTAACATAACCTTCTAATATATCAAACTCTATTCCAATACCTTCAAATTGACCTTCAAATTGTTCTTTTACATCTTCAAAGTCTTTTTTTGGAATATAATTAGAATGAGGGTCTAATTCTTCTAACATTCCATAAATTGCACCGTCAAGTATTTTATCCATATCTACGTCATCAACGTAATTACTGTATATAATATTAACTAGTCTGGCTAGAGTTGATAATTTAGCAAATTTATCATTCGAAGAACGAAAACCAGAAATAAGAGTTATCATTCCTATTGATACAATTAATATTATTATAAACTTTCTAATATACATATGTTAAATTACCGCATATGATTTACATTTCTCAATGAATAAGATTTTCTTTACAAAATGATAAAAAATAAAAAAGTAATTCCTATTTTAGGTATTCATGGCTGGAAGGGAAATAAAAAAAGTTTTAAATCAATAGCTGAGTTATTCAAGATTGAAAATGCTGATTGGATATTTCCACAAGCACCATATTTAGTTGAAAAAAATAAATATTCGTGGTCTAAAGAAACATCAAAAGGAAAATATGAAGTTAAGGAATCAATAAAGTATTTAAATCAGTTTTTACAAGATAGCGTTTTAACTAAATATAAGTCTAAAGATATAAATATTATTGGATTTTCTCAAGGTGCAGCCGTTTGCTATGAATATATACTTAGCTTGCCGTTTCAGTTCTCAGGTGTATATCCAATCTCGGGGTTCTTGAGAGATCAGAATATTCAAGAACCTCTTTTGCATAAAAAACAAAAGAAGACACCAATTTTTATTGGCCATGGAAAAAATGATAATATTATTCCTGTAAAAAGTTCAGAAAAAATCTACAAAATGTTGAAAAAAGAAACCAAAAATGTAGATATTTATTTATATAATGGAGGTCATAAAATTAGCTTTGACTATATAAAACAGGCAAGAAAACGTATTTTAAATAAAGTGTCAGCATATTGAATAATAATTTATTACCTGAAAGTTTGGAGGTCTTTGAACCAAGTACACAGGAATTTATAAAAAGTATTCCAGCTACATCACCAGAAGAGTTTCTTGTCAAAATTAAAAATGCCAAAAAGAAAAAAGAATACTGGAATAGTTCAAAACCAAGGTATCGAAAAATTATTCTTAAAAAATTTCGTAAGGCAATAATAAAAAGGTTAGAAGATTTTATTGCAATTATTACAAAAGAAACAGGTAAAAAGAAGTTTGAAAGTTTAATTGAGTTGTATGGAGCTGTTGAACACTTAAAAAATACAGAAACTTTAATTAACTCTATATTTAGAAAAAAACGAAGAAATGTTGGGACATTAATAACAAAAAAAGCATGGACAAAATTAGAACCAGTCGGAATGGCTGGAATTATTTCACCTTGGAACTATCCACTTTTGCTCACAATTACATCGGTTGTAGAAGCAATTGCTGCAGGTAATGTTGTTATTCTAAAGCCTTCAGAATATACACCTTTAACGACGGAGCTGTTAAAAGAAGTATGGGATAAGTCTACTGGTGAAGAAGATGTGTTTCAAGTAATTTATGGTGGAAGTGATTTAGGTTCAAAGCTTGTAAATTCTATTCATGTTGATATAATATGTTTTACCGGAAGCACAAAAATAGGAAAAATAATAGCTAGAGATTGTGCCAAATATTTAAAGCCGGTTATTCTTGAACTGGGAGGTAAAGATCCTATGATTATTTGTGATGACACGGATTTAAATAGAGCAGTAAATGCAGCATTATGGGGTGGAATGACAAATGCGGGACAAACTTGTATTTCAGTTGAAAGAATATATGTTGATGAAAGAATAAAAGATATTTTTATAGAAAAAATATCAAAAAAAGTTAAACAATTAAAAGCAGGTAAAAGCACAAATTGTGACATTGGATCAATAACTACGAAAAATGGATTAGAAAAAATTATAAACCAAGTAAATAAAGTGAAAAATACGAGTGGTATATACCAGGGAATCGTAGACGATAAAAAAGGATATTTTTATCCTCCAACTATTGTTGTAGATCCAAATGATGATAGTGATTTGATGAAAGATGAGACATTTGGCCCTGTTGTATCTATCTCAAGCTTTAGAACAATTGAAGAAGTAATAAAAAAAGCAAACTCAGTTGGATATGGATTGAGTGCAAGTATTTTTACTAAAAATAAAAAAAAAGCAATAATTATCGCAAAACAACTAAAAGTTGGCTCTATTGCAATAAATGATGTATTATCACATTATGGAATTGCTGATTTACCTTTTGGTGGCACTGGCTTAAGTGGTTTTGGGCGTGTTCATGGTAAGGAGGGCATTAAGTCTTTTTGTAATTTAAAAAGTTATATGACAAATAGATTCCAAATCGGAGACGAAATATGGTGGTACTCTAAATCAAAAAGATACTATAATATAATTATCAGGTTTTTAAAATTTTATTTTGGATAAATAATATAAAATTGAAAAATTCTTATTCTGTTTTTAAAGACCTTATTCGATATACCCTACCATGGAGATCCAAAATGTATTGGGCTTCATTTTGTTCAATAATGAATAAATTATTCGATATAATGCCAGAAATTCTAATTGGATTTGCTGTAGATCTTGTTATTAAAAAACAAGATAGTTTTATAGCATCACTTGGATTTGAAAGCCCAATTAGTCAAATTACTATCCTTTCAATTACAACATTTTTTATTTGGTTATTTGAATCTATATTTCAGTATTTATATTCAATTAGTTGGAGAGGAATAGCTCAATCTGTAGAGCATGATGTACGATTAGACGCTTACAGCCATGTACAGAATTTAGACCTACAATGGCATGAAACTCAAAGAGCTGGAAACTTAACGTCAATTTTAAATGACGATGTTAATCAGTTAGAAAGATTTTTGGATTCAGGTATAAATGATATAATACAAATTTTTATATCAACAATAACAATAGGTATAGTTTTTTATTATATTTCACCAACAATAGCAATCGTTAGTACACTTCCAGTTCCAATAATACTTGGAATAGCATTTTATTTTCAAAAAAACCTCTCTCCAAGATATCTAGCTGTTAGAAAATCAGCCGGAAAAATCGGTTCATCAATTTTCAATAACTTAACAGGAATTATCACAATAAAAAGTTTTACTTCTGAAAAAAATGAAAATTCACGTATTAATGATTTAAGTGAAGACTATAAGAAAAAAAATAAAAATGCGATATTATTAAGTTCAGCTTTTGTACCAATAATTCGTGTTGGAGTTTTATCAGGATTTTTAGCCACATTAATTATTGGATCTTTTTTGACAATGAACGGGAAAATAGCTGTAGGCTCTTTCAGTGTTTTAGTGTTCTTGACACAAAGGTTTTTATGGCCATTTACCTCTCTTGGCCAGATTGTTGATAGTTTTGAAAGATCAATGGCTTCTACAAGTAGAATTTTATCTTTATTAGATATAAATAAATCAATAATTGAAAATAAAAATCCAAAAAAAATACTGAATAAAAGACCGGATATAACTTTCAAAAACATCAATTTTGGATATTCTAATGAAAAATTGATATTTAAAAATTTTTCATTATCAATTCCATATGGCAAAACAATTGGAATTGTTGGGCATACAGGATCGGGTAAAACAACAATAATTAAGTTATTGTTGAGATTATATGATGTAAAAAGTGGAGATATTTATATTGGAGATCAGAAAATTGAAGAAATATCTCTTTCAAGTCTTCGAGAAAATATTGGATTTGTAAATCAAGAAGTCCATTTGTTTGACGGAAGTATAAGAGAAAATATAGCGTATCCAAACATACCCAATAGCATAGATAAAATAAATAAAGCTGCTAAAATTAGCCAATCTTATGAATTTATTTCTCAAATGACTAAAGGTTTAGATACTCAAATTGGAGAAAGGGGACAGAAGTTAAGTGTTGGGCAAAAGCAGAGATTAACAATCGCTAGAGCACTTTATAAAGATCCGTCAATTTTAGTTTTTGATGAAGCTACTTCCTCCGTCGATAATGAGACAGAGAGGCTTATTCAAAGAGCATTAGAAGAAATTTCAAAAAATAGAACTACCATAATAATTGCACACAGATTGTCTACTGTTAGGAATGCAGATAAAATTATAGTACTTGAAAAAGGACAGATTATAGAATCAGGTACTCATGAAGAATTAACAAGAATTGATTCATTTTATAACCAGCTATGGCAGATTCAGACTGGTGATAATGAATAGATTGGTAAAATTAACATTATTTATTTGTCAAATGTCTAAACTATAGACATCACCATTTTCAGAAATTTTTTTATCTTCGTATTTTGCAGCTAAACGTCGATAAATCTCTAATTTTGCACATTCTAAAACGCCAATTACCTCATTAAGGTTTGTGTAACTAACACCCTTTCTCTTTAAATAGCTGTTAATTAACATAGTAATTTGAAAATTTAACTCACCAGGATTATTTGAGATATTACTCTTATTTAATTTAATTCTATCTTCTTTTTTTATATATGGCATATTTTTCCCTAAATTTGATTTTAAGTATTAATTATTAATATAAAAAAATTAACTAAAATTTTTTATGAGAAAATTTATATTTCTTTTCATTATTATTTTAAAAAATTGCGTTATTCAGCCTGACTTAAATCAGCTTACTATTATATTATCTGGTGATCCAAAAAATTTAGATCCAGCATATGCTACAGATGTAAGATCAGGGCAAGTAACCTCATTGATTTATGATAATTTATTGCATTATGGACATGATTTAGAACTTGTTCCGGGGCTTGCAAGGTATTGGGAGATATCTGATGATGGACTTCTGTATAAATTTTATTTAGTAGACTCAGTACAGTTTCAAAATGGGACTTTTTTAAATTCAAAGCATGTCAAATCAAGCTTTGAGAGGATATTAAATCCAGAAATAAATTCTAGGAGGTCTTGGTTATTTGATAATGTTATTGGTTCGAAAAGATATCAAAATAACAAAGCGAGTCATGTTGAAGGTTTCAAAGCATATAATGATACCATTTTTGAAATTAATCTTAAAAAACCATTTTCACCATTTTTAAGTTTTTTAGCAATGCCTTCAGCTGCAATTATAACTCTGGAAAATAATAAAATAATAGGTTCAGGACCTTGGATATTACAAGAATGGGTTCGCGATGGACACTTCATATTTAAATCAAATCAAAATTATTTTAATGGAATTCCAAAAATAAATAAACTTAAAATTAGAATATTACCTGAATCCCTACCTAGAGTAGCTGAATTTATTACAGGTTATTTAGATATAATGGAAATACCTAATTCGGAGTATGATTATTGGTTAAATGACACTGAATGGAAGAATGAAATCCAACTAATAAATCAATTAAACACGTATTATATTGGTTTAAACTGCTCGCGAGAACCATTTAATGACGTAAGGGTGAGACAAGCAGTAAATTATGCAGTAAATAAGCAAAAAATCATAAATAATATATTTTCAGGAAGAGGTAAAAAAGCTGGCGGCCCAGTACCGCCTGTATTATTAAATAGAAAAGAAAATTTATATTATAATTATAATCCTGAAAAAGCAAAAAAATTATTAATTGAAGCTGGATATCAGAATGGTTTTGAAGTTGAGCTTTGGCAAAGCCAATCTAAGGAACTTTTTCAAATTACTGAAATTATTCAAGATCAATTAAAAAAAGTTAATATTAAAGTAAATATTGTTAGAAATGATTGGAACTTGTATTCTGATGCAGTAAGAAAGGGGATTCCTGATATGTATTATAGGTCATGGTGGGCTGATTACCCTAATGCAGAAAACTTTTTAGGACCTCTTTTTAAATCTGATATTAGTAGAGAAAGATGGACGAGATATGAAAATGTAGAATTGGATAGTATAATAAACAATATACAAAGTGAAAATAATGAAAAACAAAGAATTGAACTTTCAAGAATTGCGAATGATTTGTTAAAAAAAGATGCGCCATGGATTTATCTTTGGCACATGCAAAGCGCAGTCGTTTCACAAAAAAATTTAAAAAACTGGACTCCTTCTATTATGTTTAATGCAGAAAAGTATGATAAAATAGAAAAAAGCAATTCTTAAATTATTATAATTAGTTATAAGGTAAAATATTATATTTGAACAATAAGTTAAAAACATGGTTGATGGCATCAAGACTAGAAACATTACCTGCTGCTGTTGCGCCGGTCTTTGCAGGTCTAAGCTATGCCTTTCATTCTGGTAATTTTAATTTTATAGTTGCATTTTTTACTCTTTTCGCGTCAATATTAATTCAAATTGGTACAAATTTTGCTAATGATGTTTTTGATTTTGAAAAAGGGACTGATACAGAAGAACGATTAGGTCTCACACGTGTCACTCAAGCAGGACTTTTATCTCCAAAACAGGTAAAAAATGCTATGATATATACTTTTTTTCTATCTTTATTAGTTGGTATATATTTATCATTTGTTGGAGGCTGGTTAATTGTCTTAATTGGAAGCTTAGCTATTATTTCTGGTATTATGTATACGGGAGGTCCTTTTCCTTTAGGTTACAACGGACTGGGTGATATTTTTGTAATAATTTTTTTTGGTGTTTTGGCTGTTCCAGGGACTATACACCTGCAGGGTGGAGACTTTTTCAATATAACAGGTTTAGTAATTGGAGTAATTATGGGATTAATGGCAGATTGTATTTTAATAGTGAATAACATTCGTGATTCAGAAATTGATATTAAAACTGGAAAGCGTACATTAGCAGTAATTTTTGGTAAAAAAGCTTCGAAACTACAATATTTAACTTTCGCACTAATTCCATTTATTTTACCAATAGTAATATTTTTTACAGCAATTCCAAAAATATCTATTTTTTTAGTTTTTTTTAGTTTTCCAATATGTGTTAAAAATATTATTGATATTTGGACTAGATCAGGAAAATCTTTAAATCCTGTTCTTGCAAACACTGCAAGACTTCAATTTTTTTACACAATTTTACTTTCTATAGGAATAATAATATGATAATATCTGAAATAATTTTTCATCCATATAAAATTCCTTTTAAAGATATATTTATTTCTGCGAAACAAATATATAATTCAAGAGAAGGCATAATAATAGAGGTTAAATCAGGTAATTTATCTGGCTTTGGTGAGGTGGCTCCACTCCCAGGTTATTCAGAAGAATCTTTAATTGATGCTAAATACTCATTAGAAGGCTTTGCACTATCAATAGAAAATACAAAAGATGAATTTAGTTTAGAAGATTTACTTTTGCTCGCCAAAGCCCAATCTATAAATTGTCCTTCTGCGCTATTTGGCTTAGAAACTGCAATATATGATCTTTTTTCAAAATTTAATAAAATACAAATATGGCAAAATTTTTCTGACTCAGCTCCAAATGAAATATTGATAAACGGTTTAGAGAAAGATATTAATAATAAAAAATACTCTGTTTATAAATTAAAATTAGTTGACAAAAATATTTTTAAACTAAAAGAAAAAATTTCCAATATTGAGAATAAGATTGGTAAAAATTCTAAAATAAGAATCGATGCAAATGAAAGTTTAGATATAACGCGAGCTATAAGATTATGTAAAGAATTAGAAGATTATAATATTGAATATATTGAGCAGCCATTACCAAAGAATGAATTAGAAGATTTATCAGAATTACGAAACCATACACAAATACCAATAGCTGTTGATGAGTCTTTAACTTCGATAGAATCAGCAAAAAAAATTATTGAATATCAAGCAGCAGATATTTTTGTTTTAAAGCCTATGTTGATGGGTAGTTATCAGTCTTGTATTGATATAATTAAATGTGGAGAAGAAAGTCGAATTAAAACAGTTATAACGACTACAATTGGTACAGAAATTGAACGTTATTCATGTATTCAAATAGCATTTGCTACTGATATAAAGTTAGCCTGTGGGTTTTCAACAACAAGTTTTCTATTAGATAATGTAGTTGAAAATTCAAAAGAATCTCATAAAATTGAACTATTTAAAGAATTGGGGTTAGGTATTACGCCTACGAAAATACCTTACATATGATAAAATATATTATAGAAAATTCGAAAAAACATCCTAAAAAGACTTTTTTAAGTTATCAAAAAAATAAATATTGTTATGAAGAATTTTTATTTCAAATTATTCATTCATCGAGAATTTTAAGCAAATATAAAACAGAAAATAATAGATTAGTTGGATTGCTTGTGCAAAACCCTTTAGAGTTTTTAATTCAGTGGTTTTCTTGTAATTATTTAGGTTTAATAACAGTTTTGTTTGATCCAAAAATTAATCAAAAAGATCTCCAAAAAGCTGTTATTTTCACTAAAATTTCATCAATAATCACGGAAAGAAATAAAATTAGTCTAGTAAAAAACTTAGACCTTGAAATAAACTTTATTGAAGATTCTGCTCCTATTTCCTTGTGCAATAATAAAATATATTCATATGATTGGACAAATCATGAAACAACAACAATAATTTATACTAGCGGGAGTGATTCTAATCCAAAGCCTGTCGAATTAAGTTTAAATAATTTCATTTCTTCGTTTAATTGTTGGAATTATGAAATAAATTTCAGTAGAGACAAAATTATTAATGTTTTACCGCTTCATCACATAGCTGGTATTTCTGCGATTTTTAGAGGATTATTAAGCGGCTCTCCTATTTTATTGATAGATTCTTTCAAATCTAAAGTTTTTATCAAAGAATGTTCTAGATATAAACCTACTATTATTAGTTTGGTGCCAACTTTAGTTTATGAATTATTAAAGACTTCTGAGGGTATAAATTGTTTGAAAATTTTTAGAATAGTCCTAATTGGTGGTGGACCTTCTCATGAAAATATTTTAAATAAATGCTTAGAATATAAGATTAATGCCTTTGTTACATATGGAATGACAGAAACTTGTTCTGGGGTATCCGGATTTTGGTTATTAAAAAATAAAAACAAACTAGGTTCTGTTGGAAAGCCGTTTAAAAATATAAAATTATATGTTAATCAACTAAAAGACGAATACTCACCATTATATATAGAAGGAAAAATAGTATCAAGTGGTTACTTATACGACAAGAGATTTAACTTTAAAGTAAATTCTGGTGATTATGGTAAAATAGATGATGATGGATATATATATTTAAAACCACTTCGAAATGACCGAATCGTATCAGGTGGTGAAAATATAAACCCTTTAGAAATACAAGAAACCATTTTAGAACTATCATCTGTAATGAAATGTTCAGTGATTGGTGTGAATGACATAAAATGGGGAGAAAAAGTAATTGCTTTTGTCGTGCGCAAAGAAAAAATAAAAGAGCACGAAATAATTAATTATTGTAAAAAAAATTTATCAAGTTATAAAATACCTAAAAAAATATATTTTTGTGAGGATATACCAATAAATGTAATGGGTAAAGTTAATAAAACAAAGCTAATTCAATCAGTTAAAAATCCCTAACACATCTAAAACCAAAGTGGTCTCGAAAATAACTTGGAAAAGATGTTGTTTCATTTGTTGTAGTTTGTGAAAAAGATAAATTTTGATATGATCCACCTTTCAAAATATAACCTTGCCCACTTACATAATTTTGAGTCCACTCCCAAACATTCCCAGCCATATCATATGCGCCAAAGGGTGATTTACTATCTTGCGTATTTTGATGATCTCCATTAAAATAACCTACCGGTGTTGTACCCGGTTCCCATGGGTCTTGTGATTCATCAAAGTTTGATAACTGACTATTATTATAATTACCCCACGGATATAGGTATCCAAAAATACCACGAGCTACTTTTTCCCATTCTGCTACTGTTGGTAATCTCATTTTATAATTATCTGCAAACGCTTTAGAACCATACCAAGTCACTCCAGTAATTGGATGATCAATATAAGACGAGTCAATCGCAATAAATTGATCTTCAATAAAATCAATTGCACCTATATTATAATCCGAAGAAGAATCACCCCATCTTACGAAGTCTCTCATATTACCATTAATTATACCACTAATTTTGTTGTCAAAAATATTTATTTCATTTGATTCATATGCTTCATTAAGAAATACTAAATATTGACCCAGAGTAACAGGGTAAGTCATCATTTGATAATCATAGGGTATTTCTGATTGAATATTTTCGCTATCTAAATATATACCTGCTGAAATGCTTACAAATCTTAAACTATTATCTATGAATATTTCTATTTCATCTGTCGTTCCAGGATTCCCAAATTCATCTTCGCCTATACCTCGGATTTTTATACTCCCAGACTCATATTCAGAAACATCCAGCATGAAATGGTATATATTTGGAGTTTCAAATTCGTAATCAGAGCTATCCATTATTCCGTTAACCAGAAGATTCATAATAAATACATCAGAGTCATCAATGACTTCAAACTGGATTTTAACAAAATCTGAAGCAACATAACCTTCTTCTGGATGGATTAATGAAATGGCTGGTCCATTAATATCTTGATTAAATTGGTTCCTGCATGCTAAGAGAAATAAAACTAAAATTAATATTTTTTTGTTCAAAATAAATTATATAATAAAATGACTTTCAAATTACGAATTTATTCTCCAGATAAAATACCTTTTTGTTTGTATTTGTTAATGTATTTATTAAATAAATTTTTGTGTCTATCTGATAAGTCTACGAGTTTTCCTTTAACAAATGCTATTTCAACATTAGAACGTATATCCAAAATATCACCATCAGATATAAAAAGCGTTGCATCTTTTCCAACTTCTAATGATCCAATCACATCAGAAACACCTAAAATTTCTGCAGTTGATAGTGTAATAGCTCTTATCGCCTCTTCTTTGTTTAATCCAAATGATGCTGCCATTGCAGCATGATATGGTAAATTTCTTAAGTGAGGCGTTTGAAATGAACTTATACTATTGGTTATACAAAATTTTATACCAGCATCGTATAATAATTTGGGAGATTTATATGACTGTTGATAGTCTTCATGCCTTCGGCTTGGGGTTGAAAAAACAGCATCATAAACGACTGGAATATTTTTTAATTTTAACAATTGTGTTACTCGCCAAGCATCTTTTCCACCAAATATAATGATTTCAACGTTTTGTTTTTCAGACCAATAAATACATGATTCTATTTGTTTGACAGAGTTTGCGATTATCAACAAAGGAATTTCATTGTTAATTACTCTAACCAATGAATTTAATCTTTGATTTGATTTAAAATTAATCGAAAATTGATCTAGGTTTTTATATGCTCTGGCAGCATCAAAAACTTTATTTATTTGTTCGAGATTATTTGCTAATTCTCTTTCATATTCTTTCACAGGCTTTTCATCTCTAGGACTTGATATAAAGTCCATATTTGGCCAAACTAAAATCATTGAGGCAGGATGCTTTAAAGTGCAATCCTCCCAAGTCCAACCATCTAATAGCATCATAGAAGACATTCCCGGTAGTATACCAGATTGAGGCATAATATGAGCAGCCAAAATCCCATTACTTCTTGCTACGGGTATGAGTTCTGAATCGGGGTTATAACTTACATTTGCGTTAACATTTGGGTTTATTTTCCCTGTTTCAGCATAATCTCTAGTAGCTCTAACAGCATTTATCTCCTGCAATCCTAGTGTAGAACCAGCAGAGATTAAACCAGGATATATATGTTTTCCTTCAACATTAATAACTTTGGTATTTTTTGGAATTTCTAGTCCATTACCAATTTGTTGTATTTTTCCATTATTAAATAATAAGTCTGGTCCATAAATTGTCCCATTTTTTATAGTATGTATTATTCCATTTTGTA
>MDTA01089739.1_pt1 | contig 35950 bp, 46 predicted proteins | sample 811151 | NCBI WGS metagenome assembly MDTA01 (sample SAMN05326648, study PRJNA326480) | marine metagenome | isolation source: seawater | place: Indian Ocean: South | collected 2010
AGTAACCGTCAGTAACTATACTTTTGTATGGTGGTATTAATCCTTATTAGGCAAATCGTGCCTAAATACCGCCAAGCACAGGGGCATATTTATGGATTGACATTTTTTTGTCAATACATCTAAAGATGCGCACGGAGGATGACGGAATGAAGCGAACCACACTTGAAGCCGACCCCGATGTTCGGGACTACCTGGCTCTCACCAAGGCCCGTACAGGGCAGTCCGCAAAGCAGACTCTGAACGATGGCGCGAGGCTACATGCGTTGCTTCGCGACCCGTCGAAACTCCAGGCGGTGTTTCCGGATTATGATGATCTTGTGCAGAAAATTTGTGAGCTGGCTGGAATCAGAATGCCCTCTTAACGTGCGTTTTCATCGCCTAGACGACACGCGCCTAGGCATCGAGACGCGAACGCCTCTGTGGTCTTCAAGAGCTTCTGAATCCGCCGCAGACTCTCCACCGACTCTGACTTGTCGGTTCGCCAGGCTCCCCCCGGTCTTATTCCGCGTTCGGAATATGGCCGTTCTACTGGATTTATGCCTTTGTGCCATTATGCCTTTCGGCAAGGTCGGGCCTTCGCTGCCGGCAAACGCCCTGCCAGCAACGGTTTCGGGGTGTCGTTTTTTTTGCACCTATCCTTTGCGGCGCGGCATACACGCATTTAGCGCATACCTTTTTACTCACCTGGCGGTTCTTCCGCTTCCGCACGTCGCCCGGATCAAGCGTGGCGTTGTGACATTGCCCCTCGGTCTTGGGGGGCGCTACCTGCCGCAGCCGTTTCTTCCGATGGAATTTCTGGCTCGGGCCGACCTGGCCCACAACCTGCCAAGGCGGTTTCCGCTACGCGGACCCTCCGCCTTTCGGTTGCGCGCGGCCTTTCTCCCTCTCCCAAGTAAAACCCATCGAAACGGCGCGTGAGCGCCACCAACCAAACCAAGGAGATTTATCATGTACAACCGCAACCACGTCGATCTGATCGGTAACGTCGGCAACATCGAGATCCGCTCCGGCAAGAAAGACGTCGCCGTTATCTCGCTTGCCACCAATCGCCGCTACAAGGATGGCGAAGGCAACAAACAGACCGAAACCACCTGGCACCAGATCGTCGCTTTCTCTCCGGCCCTGGTCGACCTCGCGAAAAAGCACATCAACAAAGGCGACCTGCTGAACGTCACGGCTTTCCTGCGGACATCGAAGTGGGAAGACGCCGATGGCAAAGACCGCTACTCGGTGGAGCTGGTCGCGAAATCCTTCGGCTTCCTGAGCCCGAAGCGCAACGGCGCCGACGATGACGCCGGCGACGACGACGCCAACAGCTAAGGACGAAAACGGGCGCCCCTCCGGGGGCGCCCATTTTCTTTTCGGTTTTCGCCATGCCTTACAAACTCAAACCTGACAGCTTTTTTCTCCGGCCGCTTCCATGCGGTCACCCTTACGGGAACCTCGGCGTTTTCAGCGCCAGTGTCCGGCCGCTGCTCCTCGGCGGCATTACCGCCGTGAACCAGGCCATGAACTACCGTGCCGCTTCCGGCGAAATGATCGACGGGCGTTTTCAGCTCGTCCGTCTTCCGCGTCTCTACGCTTCCTTGTACGACGCCGCCCAAGGGCTCCATTTCGCTTTCCGCGATCGTCGCGTGATTGCCCAAGACCCGCCCCGCGCGGTCGAGTTCAATCCCTTCATGCCGGCGGACTGATTCCGCCGCCTTCCTTTTTCGATGTCGTGATATGGGCGGCCGCGGATCGCGGCCGACGTTCTCTTTTCGTGCGCCTTCGGCGCGTTCTTCCCTGACCAGCTTGTCCCGGCTCCTGCGCCTTCCTCCAAGGCCTCCGGCCAGGCCGGCCCGCTCCGTTCGCTTCGCTCCCGTGTTGGCCTGGCTACCCCCTGCTTGGCCTTCGGCCGCGCTAGGGGCGGAAACCTTGGCGGCTTGGAAGCCGGCGCATCGGGCTTCGCCCGTCGCTGGACGACAGGAAGAAAGAAGCGCGGGGGGTGTCCCTGCGTCTGCGAACTTAACGGAGAGAACCCATGAACATTGAAATGATCGCTTTGAAGAACCTGAAACCGACGACCGCCAACGTCCGCCATATCAAGTCCGATACCAAGGAATTGCAAGCCAGCATCGCCGCCATGGGGCTGCTGCAAAATCTGATCGTCCGGCCCAACGGGACCAAAGGGCAATTCGAAGTGGCGGGCGGGGAGCGCCGTTTTAAGGCGCTGATCGCTTTGGCGAAGTCCAAGAACCCGGATTACACCATGGACACCCTTGTGCCGTGCACGATCCGGGACAAAGACGATACGACAGAAGAAAGCCTGGCCGAGAACTTCCAGCGGGAAGCCCTGCACCCGGTGGACGAGTGCCGCGCGTTTTCGCAAATGCAGTCCGAAGGCAAGACCGTTGCCGACATCGCCAAGCGGTTCGGCATCACGGTTCATAAGGTCTACCAGCGTCTCGCGCTGGCCGAGCTGCACCCGTCGATCCTGGACGCCTTCAAAGACGGGGTATTGACCCTTAACGAATGCCGCGCCTTCACGGTCAACAAGGACCAGGCCCGCCAGTTGGCCGTCTTCGACGAATGCAAGGACATGAATTTCTGGGGAGGGGCGCGGGATTCCTGGATTCGCAACCACCTGACCGACGAAAAGGCGAGCAGCAATGACGGCCTGGCCGCGTTCGTCGGCATCGAGGCCTACAAGGCCGCCGGTGGCAGCGTGACCACCGATCTTTTCAACGACGAGGATAACACCTTTTTCGATGACCCCGCTCTGCTGGCCGAGCTGGCCGACAAGAAGCTGGACGACATCAAGAAGGAAGTCGCAAAGGAAGGGTTCGCCTGGGTTCACGTCACGCCGGAATACGATTGGCAGTTTCTCCGTCAGTACGACACGACGCCCGCCGTCGAACTGAAACTGACCAAGGCCGCGAAAGCCGAGGTTAAAAAAGCCCAAACGCGGCTGGCCGAACTTGCGGACCTGGACGAACTTACGGACGAGCAGGATACGGAAATGGATGCCCTGCGCGACCAGATCGAACGCCTGACCTATGGCCATCCCAAGGACGTGAAAGCCAAAACAGGCATTTATCTCTACGTCGATCATTGGGGCGTTCTGAAACGCCATGAAGCCCTGACCAAGCGGGCCGAGACGGTCGAAACGACCGCCGAGGGTGACGACATCGAGGAAGAAACCAAGCCGGTTGATCCGGCGGATAAGCGGTATTCCGATGCCCTGCGCCGCGATCTGCGGGCCGTGCGGACACAGGTTGTCCAGGCGAACGTTGCCAAGGATTTCGGCGTTGCCTTCGATCTGATGCTTCACAAGATGATCTGCGACCACTTTTGCAGCTTTACGGGCACCCTTAACGCCCGTGTGGACCGTCAGTATGTCGAAAGCACGGTTGAGGATTTGAAGGCGAGCAAGGCCGGTGAGGAATTGACGGCGCTGCGTGATGCACTGCCGACCGCGTTCTTGGACGACGACCGGGATGTGTGTTTTGACGCCGTGCGGGCCATGAGCACCGAGGACAAACAGCGTTGGTTCGCCTACCTGGTCGGGGCCAGCGTTCAGGGTCAGCTTACCGACGACCAGGGCGGCCAGAAGGAGCCAACACCGAACGCCGCCTTCGAACGCGCCGGTCAAATTCTTGAAATCGACATGGCGACGTATTTCCGGCCGACATCGGCCAATCTGTTCGACCGTATCAGCAAGGCCCAGGCGCTCAAGATCGCGTCCGGCGTCTTCGGTCCGGAATGGGCTGCCAGCCGGTCGGGTTCAAAGAAAGCCGCTCTCTCCGATGAAATCGGGCGCAAGTTCGAAGCTGCTCCGGGCGACAACCGGAACACCAAAGAACACCAGGCGAACGCAGACGCCTGGGCGCTCGAAATCATGGCTTTCGCGAAACCCATCGGTTGACGGGGTAGGGGGGCGCTCCGGCGTCCCCCGCTTCCCGTTTTACGGAGCGTTCAAGATGAAACACGATATGCAAACCGGCGGCGGCTCTGCCCGCCGCCTCCTGGCTTTCGGCGGCGGCGTTGACAGCACCGCGATCCTCGCCGCCTACCTCGATCCGGCGGGCGCAGCTAAGGCCTCCGGCACGCCGGAAACCAAGCTGCGCCAGGTTCTCCGTTCATCGCCATTGTCCGGCGCCGTTTTCGCCGATCCCGGCGCGGAATTCCGCGCGACCTATCGCAACGTCCGCACCGCCGCCCGCCTTTGCCTGCGCCACGGCCTGACGTTCACCACTGTTTACAAACGGACGGCGGACGGGCGGCGGTTGCGGATTCAGGACTGGCTTTTAAAAAACGGGACGATCCCCGTCATGCCGGGCGGGCACCACGTCTGCAGTTTGAAGTTCAAGGGCCAACAACTGCAGCAATGGGCGGGCCGGGCCTTCGCCGGTGACTCTATCGAATGGCTTATCGGCATCGAGGCCGAGGAACAACATCGCCAGAAACGTTTTCAACCGGACCCCGCCGCCCGCCACCAGGCGATTTATCCGCTGGTCTTGCTCGGCTGGGATCGCAGGACTTGCGAACGGATAATAGAGGCCTGTTGGCCCCACGCCGTGCGCAAGAGTTCCTGCGTCTTCTGTCCGTTCATGTCGGAGCCTGAAATCCTGGCCCTTTTCCAAGACGATCCGGAGGCGGGCGACCTGGCCCGCCAGATCGAAACCCGGTTTTCCGAAACGAGCCCGATCAAGCACCAGGCATGGATCGACGGCGGCCGCCAGCTCGACGCCGCCGGCCGCGCGCCGCGCGGCCAATGGAAAAAGGATTCCTGGGCTGCCGGCGCCCGTCTATTCACGGCCACCGTTGACGGCCGCCGCCTCACGGCCGCCGAATGGCAGCGGAGGGCGGCTTAATGTCGGACCTTGCCGACTTCTGCCGGTCGATCCGCCGGATCGCGGATCAAACCGGCCTGCCCTTATCTGACGTTTGGGACGCCTATACGCACGGTCCCGACCCTCTCATAGAGAGCCGCGAACCCGCGCACCGTCTCGCGATTGCCCCGATCACCATGAGCCAGGCCAATGATTTCATCGCGCAACATCACAGCCATTCCGGCCCTGTGTCGTTTCAAAAGTTTTCCCTCGGTTGCTTTGACACGCCGGAGCCCGACCGGATTCCGATTCCGGCACGGGACCACCTGGCGGGCGTCGTCGTCGCCCATCGTCCCGCTTCGCGGCATCTGGACGACCGACATTATACCCTCGAAATCTCGCGCCTCTGCACCGACGGAACCCGCATGGCCGCCAGCAAGCTGATCGCCCATGCCGCCCGCGCAGCCTTCGCCATGGGCTACGTCCGTCTTGTGACCTACACGCTTTTGACCGAGCCCGCGACGTGCCTAAAAGCCGCCGGATGGCGACTTGACGGCTTTACCGCCGCAAAATCCTGGGACAGCGGCTCACGGGCCAGGCCCAACAGCGGGCGGGCATTCGCACGAAAGCGATACCTCTTGTTCGATCCGAAACGCCGTTAACCCGTCTGCGTTCTTGCCCGGTTTCCGGGCCGCCGTTGCGTTGATCGAGGGCATAACTCGCCCATGCCTTCCGTCAACCTGCCAAGGCGGTTTCCGCTACGCGGACCCTCCGCCTTTCGGTTGCCGGCGCGGCATTCGGGCGAACCCTCTCTTTTCATCGCAACGGCCACATGGCCCAAAAACGGAGAGATACATTGCAGTCTTTTAATACCGACATCATCCGCCAAGGTTCGATCCAGGAGGTCATTCTAAAGCGCGACCGCGCAATTGAACTTTACTACCGGGCCATGGCCTTAATGGCCGAGGCCGCCGAGGTCGCAAAGGACGCCTCGCAAAGCCGCTATGCTTCGATCCGGTTCGACAATACCGACTTCACCGGCAAGCAGGATTACGACAAGGAAAAAGTACGGCAGAGCATCGACCGGGACGTGTGGCTTTACCTGTTGGGCCTGTCAGGCTTGAAGAACCTGATGGACGCGGAGGCCTACGGCGAATTCCGCGACCAGTTGGAGAAAGACCCGCCCGAAGTCACCCTGGACACGCTGACGGCAACGTTTCGCGATCTGGGCGCACAAGGTGACGAGCTGTTCCGCCGGGGCCTGGTCAACGTCTTCAAAAAGCTGAATTACCGCGCCTATAAAACGAACGACGCTTTCCGCATCGGGAAAAAGATCATCGTCGAAAACGTCATGGGACCGTTCGGCGGGTTCTCCCATTGGGGCCACAAGCGCGAAGCGATCAGCGACCTCGACCGGATTTTCCACATCCTGGACAAACAAGAGCCGGTCGATCACCGGGGCGATGCCGCCGGGCTTGTCGCCGAGGCGTCCCACCGCAAAGAGTACGAGCTTGAAACCGAGTATTTCCGGTTCCGCTGGTTCAAGAACGGGAACATGCACATCTGGCTTCTCCGTCCCGACCTCGTGACCAAAGCCAACAAGCTCATTGCCGAGCATTTCGGTCCCACCTTGCGCCAGGCCTCTTAGGCCTGGCGTTCCGCCGGAGGGTTTTCAAATGTCATCGTTCATCCCGTTAGCCATTATCTCCACGCGCTGGGGCAATCCCTACACGACGCCCCCGGACGATCTGCCGCGCATCCTATGGGCGGCAACAATCTTCGATCACGCCGACGAGCGCCAAATCCGCGCGGAACACGCGCCCGACACGACGCCGGGCGATGGATGGTCGCCCTGTTGGACGGCTTTCCCCAAGCCGATTAAGCGATGGGCACCCGAGCGCAAGGCCGCGACCCGGCGGGCGAACCTCCGGAAGCGCCTGGACAAGAAGGCCCCTCTATTCGCCGATCAGCTTTTCGCCGACGAGCTGGCGCGGAGGCCGGATTACTTCGACGCCGCCGCCATCGCCGAGGCGGACGCCGCCAAGGATCGAGACGCCGACGCCTGACCCGGTTTTTCTTTTTTCTCCTGTTATTGGATTGTACGATCCAAATACGAAAGCGAGCCACAATGACCGACGCACCGACGATTTCCCAGTATCAGCGCCTCCAATTGGCCTACGATTTTTTCAATGCCGAACTGTTCGGCGGCGGGCTTCCGGCCTGCCTTATCACCCTGCAGCGTCAAAAACGCGTCATGGGTTATTTCTCGCCCCGCCGCTTCGTCGGCGGGGAAGGGGAATTCACCGACGAAATCGCCATGAACCCCGAGTTCTTCGGCAAGGCCGTTCTGGTCGAGGTCCTGCAGACGCTCGCCCATGAAATGTGCCACTTATGGCAGGCCCATTTCGGCAAACCCGGGCGGCGCGGCTACCACAACAAAGAATGGGCGGACAAGATGGAGGAAATCGGCCTAATCCCTTCCTCGACCGGAGCGCCTGGCGGCGCGCGGACGGGCGAGAAGATGGCCGACTACCCCGCGCCGGACGGGCCGTTTATGGCCGCCGCCGAGCGCCTTCTAGGCGACGAGTTCGATATTCCTTGGGCTGATCGCTATTCGACCGCCGCCCCGTTGCTCCTGGGGCCTGATTCCGGCGTTGCCGGCGACGTTTCCGCGCCAGGCACCGGGCCAGGCGCAAAGCCTGGCGCACGGCTCAAAACGAAATATACTTGCCCCACATGCGCCGTGAACGTCTGGGGGCGGCCCGGCCTGGCCATCGCCTGCGTTCCCTGCAAGACGCTTTATGTCGTCTCGCCCTAGGCCAAGGATCGACAAATGACATCTTCGCCGCTCGACTGGCTTCTGCTGGATCACCCGGATCGCCCGCCTGAGCTGGACGCCCAGACCGTCCGGACCTTGCCGTATACCTTGATCCGTTGCGTCGGCGCCCACGGCGTGGCGGAGCAACGGATTTATCCGGCACCGGACGGCAAGAGTTTCGGCGTCGTCGAGGTCACGCTTGACCGCGAGTATGTCTTGAACGCGGCCGAGGCCTTGTCCGAGGACCAGGCGCGGCAGATTGCCGATGAATGGGCAACCTCGGGGTAATATGCCAACATATTGAAACTAAACAATAATTTGCCATATTCGTTATTATGCGATGGACAGAAGGACAACCGTTATGATTACGAAATTCGAGTTCGAGGTCATCACTTCACAACGGATTTCCGTCGAGATTGACGACGTAGACCTTGAGCCTGGCGAGGATCCTGCCGAGGTCGCACAACAGCTCGCAAAGAATGCCTCGCAGGGTGATTTCGTTCTTGCCGTCACGGGTGCCGGCGAAAGAACAATCACGGCGATCAACAGAAAATCCGTGTAGGCTTTCTGTCAAATGCCACCCTTGTATTATCGAACCCTGCTAATCGGTTTCGTCGCCGCAGCCGTCGCATACTATTTCGGCGTTACGGCCGACCCGAGCGTCATCCTCTGGGTTCCCATCCTCTTGGTCTTAACCGTTTTCTTTTTCACCCTATTAATCCTTGTCGTGCACTTTCTCCTCTGGCCCGCCCGACGATTAATTTGCCTTATCGACGGACACACCTTCGGTGAACCGATTTCCCTCGGTCCTGATTCTGGTGAATTCGGAAGTTACGATTGCACCAGGTGCGGCGCCTCGTCGCACGGCCGGGATTAGCCCGGCGCGGCCGACCAGGCCATTTTTTTACCGTCTCTCGTCGTCTTCGTCTCCGATCGTTGGGCCTATACCCGACCAGATCGACGAGAACGCCCGCTTTTCCCGCGTTTTCGTCTGTCTCCCTGCCCCTGCAGGATGCCGAGGACCTGGCGAACACCAGGCCCGCGGCCGGCGGGCGCCGACGCTAAAGCGCCGGCGACGTTTCCCTTTGTCCGAGCTTAAACCGTCCCTTGCGCCTTCCTCCAAGGCCTCCGGGGCGCCCTGCCCGCCCCACCCGCTACGCGGCCGTGTTGGGCGCCCTTCCCCTTTGTCGTCGTACCGACGCCGGCAGGGCGGAAGCCTTGGCGGCTTAGAGGACGGGACCGGGCTTCGCCCGTCGCTGGACGACAGGAAGAAGAAGCCGGGGGGTAGGCCCTCGCGCGGGAAATGGAGAGAAACCGCATGTTGATACACGACCATATGACCGGGGAAATCCGCGTCGAGAAAACGTCCGAGCTGGTGTGCAACACGCACTACCGGGACGGCGCTTTTGACTTCGTGCCCGCTGGTGATCTGGCGGCAATCGGCGACTGCACGCCGCAGACGTTTTTCAATTTCAGCGCCGGCGAATATTGGGTTCTGGCAATGGTGATCGAGCACCTGCCGGACCTGCGGCCAGGAGCGAAGGGATCGAATCAATGACGACTACTCACGACCTGGCGGACACCCTGGCCACCGTCACCGAGGCTCTGGCCAACACCCTGTTACACCACGGCCACCATCTAACGCCTGCCGACCTGGCCGCCCGCCGGCGCCTGGTCGACGAGGCGCGGCGGCAGCTCACCCCTATCCCGCCCGATGCGGCCCCGAAGATCGAGGTCGTTTGTCATTCGTGCGGCTCGCCCGACGTTGGCCGCGATGCGACCGCAAAATGGGACACTGCGAACCAAACCTGGGACCTGGGCACTGTCTATGACCAAGGCTTTTGCGAGGACTGCAACGGCGATGCCGTCCTGATCGAGCGCACCGCCGAGGACGGGTAGCGCCGCGCCCCCTGCCCTGCAGGAAAAAACGGGCCGCTTTCGCGGCCCGTTTTCTTTTTTCCGGCAACTTCGTTGCCTAACTCTCCGGCCGACTTGGCGCCTGGTTTAACCCACTCAGAAACCCGTCGTAGAAATGGCGAAGGAACGATAAAGCGAGTCCCCCTCCCACCCCAACGAGCCCCATATGCAACACGCTTTCCTCTTGCGCGCCCGTCAGGAAATACAAGAGCAGTCCCGATATCCCGCCGAACATGAAGATCGCACCAATTAGATATCCCACCGCGTGGATCGGGCCTCTCAGCACGAGCAGCACGTAATACAGAAAAGTTATAACGATTTTCATATTTACCTCGCTTTCTCACCCTTGGTTTTTCTTCGATTTTACCTTGTGAACCGTCCCTCGCCCAAAAAAAAGCGCCCCGACACCTTGCGGCGCCGGGGCAAGTTGGAGTGGGAGGACACTCATCAGGAACTTGATTATTCGGCAGCCACCGCCGGCACCGTTGCCAGGCAGGGCGGGCGTTCCCGCCAGGCCGCCCCCCTGCCCTTATGCTCCCCCGGCCCTGGCTCCTTCGATCCGCCGCGCCGCGCTTTCGCCGCCGCCGCGATCTGCACCGCGCCGAGGTTCACGACACTCTCGCCCAGCCATTCGACCAGCTCCCGGCCGTTCTCCGTCAGCGCGTAGGCAAACCGGCGCCTGTCGTCGCCCGGAATGCCCGCCGGGCCTTTTTCGACGAACCCGCGATTGGCCAGCTCGTTCATCGTCTTGTGAACGTGCGGCCGGGACAGTTCCGTGCCAGTCGCATTCACCACCGCTTTCCGGACTTCCATCGCCGCGCATTTCTCGCCGAGGCCATACATGGCCATCATCACGATCATGTGCGTGCCATGCGGGAAGATTGTCTCTTTGTTCATTCGCTAAAACTCCATCCAGGGTTCCGCCGCACCGTCCCGGCTCGGCTTTCTTCCCGTCGTCAACCTCGGGGGAGCGATCTGGAATGAAAACGGGCGGAGCCGGTTTGCCGGTTGAGCGGGGCTCTTGCCCTGCGACCCGGCGGGCCTGATCCGCTGTAGTTTGCGTTCCACATCGCGGGGGCGAAGCCCCTGCCCTTCCCTGACAGCTTCCCGGAATCGGTCTAATGTCCGTTCCCCTTCGGCCCTCGGTTTGGTAAAACTGACTGTTATCCTTCTGTTTCACTAATTTCCTTAGTGATTGTCAGCAATTTTTTAGCGAAGTCAATACGACTGATGTCTTTTCTGACAGGTTCTCAGCTTCGCGCCGCGCGCGCGCTTCTCGGATGGTCCGCCAGCGTCGTACAGGCGCAGACCGGCGTTGCCGTCTCGACAATCAGCATTTTTGAGAATTCAGACGGTACGACCGGCCACCGCCGCACCTGGGATACACTGCAAGCCGCGTTTGAAGCCGCCGGCGTCGTGTTCCTCGATCCGGACCCCGCCCAAGGGCTCGGGCCAGGCGTTCGGGTCAAGGCCGACCGCCCGATTGATTCGGAGTGATTCGGCGTTTTCGCCGGAACCTTCCCTGATTTGATTCGGATTTTCCTGGTCCCGCTAAAAAAATTAGCGGTTGCCGGTCCCACGATCACGGCCGCGTTTCGCTTTTCGCTCACGCCCGCGTTCTGCGGCCTGTGACCCCCCAGCTAAAGTTCTACTAGAAGATTAAGAACCCCATATTTGGGGGCATCCCCCAACGGTAACCAGTAGTTACAGTTGCCAGGGCTGGATTTTGTGTTGCAGTCTTGGGGCGTTTTCAACGTCAACCGGAGGCACCGCCCCCAGGATTTTGGCAAATAAAAAAGGCCGTTGGCTGCAACCAACGACCTTTCGGCTCCAAAGGAACACTCGAAATCTGTTCCCTTTGTAGCGAAAACCGACCCCCACCGCAAGGACTATCTTTGCGGTGAACGGCCCCGGCTTGCCTGGTCTTAGGCGATGCCCTCCGCGCTACAGGAGGGGTTTCAATGGCGAGATACCGCCAAGCGGGTAGCTCGTACCGCACCCGCGACCGCGACGGCCTTACACGGGCGTTCCGCGCCGTGCTGCAGGCCTTGAGGAAGGCCGCCAATGATCGAGGCCTGGCTTGCCTAACGAACGGCGAGCTGGCCGCTAAGGCGGACGTGAGCCGTCGCAGCGTCCAGGCGGCCACGGCCTACCTGGTCGAGAACGGCTTTATCGTGAAGATCGAGCGGCGCCGGACGAAGGAATATAGCGACCCAAATATCTATCGCGTTTCCGGCGCGAAAAAATTTTCCGTGGAGGGGCGCAAAAATCGCACGCAGAAACCCCGTAGGGGTGAATCTAAAAAACATACATCTTCCCTACCTCCTTCCGCTGCGGATGCAAGTTGTAACCAGACCCTGACGGGTGAGCCTAGGCGCGGGCATTCGCGCCGCCCGGTGAAGGCCTACCGTGCCCCAAGGACCCCTGCCCTGCCCTCCGGCGACCGCGAAAAGATCACGGCCGCGCTGCAACGGCTTGGGATCGACCTCGGCAACCACCTGGCCCTGACTGACGGCCAGTTGCTCGACTTCATCGACCGGCTCCGGATCGAAAGAATTCCCGCCTTCGCCGCCGGAACCTTCGCGTTTCGCGCCACGGTTCACGGCGTGCAGGCCTGGTACGGCGTGATCGAGACCGTTGCCATGCTAGACGGCCATATCCCGCAGAAAGACGGCGGAATTCGGAACGCCGCGGCCTATCTCGGTGGGATTTTGTGGAAGGACGAAACCAACCCGAGGAAGACGGTTTTCGATTGGCTAGACATCGAGGATCGCAAGGCCGCCGAGGCCGAGGCGGAGCAGAAACGGGCGGAATATGCCGCCGCGAAGTCGGAGCGGATCGCCGCGCAGCGAGAACGCAATCAGATCCTCGACCGTGCATGGGAAATTCTGGCCTGTGAGCTGCCGGCGTCGGATTTCGTGTCGTGGGTTCAGTCGGCCCAGGTTTTGAAGATCGAGGACGAAAGGATCGTGCTGCAGTTCCCGACCGCAACCGCCGTGGATATTGTTCGGTCGAAGTATCAGCGGCAGATTTGCGCGGCGTTCGCCAAGGTTCGGAACGAAGCGACATCGGTTGTTTTGGTGGGTCCGCGCGGTGTCCGGAATGGCTAGTCGAGCCCCCTGCCCTGCTGGGACGGTTCGGGCGAATGCCTGGCGACTAAGGCGCGATGCGCCAAGGCACCCGGCACCGCGCTTGCGGTCCTACGGACCCGAGCCGCGTTCCGCGTCTCGACCAAAAGGCGCTAATCGCTTTCGCGGCGCTTCGGCATACTCCCCGCCCGCAGGTCGATCATATGCGCTCACGTCATCTGATATGATATCATCTCATTTCACTTCATTTGATTTAATATTGCCTGATATTATTTCATATGATATGCGGTCACATCACGTCATTTCAGGTCATATGAGAGGAATCCGATGATTATTGTTATCGCCAGTTCCAAAGGCGGCGTTGGAAAGAGTACGACAGCATTGGCACTCGGGGCCGCCCTGGCTGCCAGGGGTGCCGGCGTGACGATCATCGACGCCGATCCCAACCAGCCTATCGCGCGGTGGGATGAACGCACCAAAGACGCAGGCGTGACCGTCGACCGCCTCAACGTCGTGAGTTGCACTTCCAAGGACGAAATTCTGGACACGATCAATGAGGCTGCCCAGAAGACGGCATTCGTCATCATCGACCTTGAAGGCACCGCGAACATGATGGTCGGTTACGCGATCAGCCAGGCAAGCCTGGTCTTGATCCCGCTTCAAGGCTCGCAGCTCGACGCCGACGAAGCCGTGAAGGCGAGGAAGCTGGTTCGCCAACAAGAGCAGATCGCGAACCGCTCGATTCCTTACGTGTTCGCTTTTACGCGGACTTCCGTGATCGAGCCTCGCGGTTTTAAACACATTCGCCAGCAATTGAAGGACGCCAATTTACCGGCGCTTTCCGTGCCAGTGTCCGAACTTGAGGCCTACAGGATCATGTTCATGGTCGGCGGCACAGTGTTTGACATGGCCGACGTAGACGCGCCGAACCTCAAAGGTGCCCAGGAAAACGCATTGGCATTCTCCAAAGCCGTGACCGATCTAATCACGGCCAACCAGACCGCAGCAGAGTAGGGGAGGGGGCTTATGACTACAGAACCACGCAAACGGGCCGCATTGTCGGTCGATGACGACCTGGCCGACTTCGCGCCCACCCCGGCCCCGGAGGCTCTGCCCGCCGCCGCCATCGAGCAATCGACCACGGCGGCCGGGTTCGGGAACTCCCAGCAAACCCCTTCTAAACCCCAAGACAACGGCCGCAAAGCGGCCGACGATTTCACGGCGCCTGACCCACAGGCGCCGGAATTTCCCTGGCAGGCTGCAGATGTCCGGCCTGGCCGAAAAGAGGGGTTTCCGCTCCGGTTCGATGAACAATTGAAAGCCATGCTTAAATGGCTGGACGATCAAGGTGAAATCCGCAGCATGAACCGCTTTATCGAAGACACGCTTGGCGCGGCCATCCCCGCGAAGGTCGCCGACGTGCTGGAACGAAACCATAGCTACACCGCCAAGGCCGCACGTAAGGCCGCCGCGATCCGCGAGAAGTGAGGGGGATTCCGTTTGCAAATCGACCCAGCAATAGCGGGCCTTATTGGCGTCGGCCTCGGCTCTATCTTAGGCCCGCTCGGCAGCCGGTGGCTTGACGCCAAAACCGCCGCCGCACGTCGCCAGTCCATTTCCCGCGCCTTGGCCGCAGAAATCACGGCGATGCTTGAGGTATCCGAACGCCGCGATTACGCAGGGACCTACACCGGATGGCTCGACCACTGGAAAGCGGGCAACTCCGACATGCCCCGCATATCAGGCCTTGAAACGGCCGCCGAGAAGGGCGACCCGGTTTTCATGGCTAACCTCGCCCAGCTTGGCGAGCTGCCCGCTGATACCGTCGCCCGCATTGTCCGGTTTTACTCCGGCGCCGCCAGCCTACGGCTCGACCTTGCCGGTATCTCTGCCGGCAATTTCTCTCGGAACGAAGCTATCGCGCTTGTCGAATATGACCTGGAATATTGGGCTGACATTAAGGCCCTCGGGGGGCGCCTGATTTCAGAGCTAACCGCCATCAAATAGGCCCGAAAAATCATCTGGCGGCGCGAAGCGCCGCCGCGATTTTCGCCAATCCTGAATAACCCTTTGCGTGTCAGGGGCAATTTTTTTTGTTTTTTCTTTCAGCGACATAGCCGTGGGCGAACGCTACAACATCGCGCTTCCCCGTCGTTTTTTTCTCGACAGTCTTTTCCTACTTGGCTCACCGTAGCTGTCCCGCCTCGCAAACACGGAACAACAGATATGTCCGGCCAGTACATCACCGTTCAAACCGATCTTGACAACGCCGAAACGGAGCTTCGTCTAAGTTCTCATTTTCGACAACTTCCTGCACTGCTGCAGGCTGACATACTACAGGACCTTATCGACCAAGCCGAAACCGCGTATAATGACGCCAGTTCTCGCATTATTTCTGAACTAGATGCCGACATTACCAACGGCTCCTGACGCCTGTTTCACACTTCCGAGGCCCGCCATGCACCCGTCCCACAAAGCTTCCGTCGCCGTTTCGACCGACCCCAGCGAAGAAATCTGGAAAGCGATCCGCCGCGCCGCGAAGACGGACGACGACACCGCCGCCCGCGAACGCCTGGCGGCGGGCTTCCCGATCTACTACAGCGAAGACGACACGCCCGACGGCCTGGTTATCAAACGCCATCCTTGTGGCCGCCGTGAACTCGTCCGCTGCGATCCGGCCGGCGACCAGGTTATCCGCGTCCTTTGACATCGAAACCCCAACTGTGGGTTTTCGCCGGGCCTAACGGCGCCGGCAAATCGACTTTCGCCGCTCGCTATGTCGCCGGGCGTATACCTATCGTGAACCCCGATTTTATCGCTCAGGAGCTTCCGCCTGGCCCTACTGCCTCCGCCACGCTTTTGCGCGCCGGGCGAATTGCCATCGAGCAACGCGGCCGCTTCGTCGACGACGGCCGGACATTCGCGATGGAAACCACATTGACGGGGCAGGGGGAGCTTCGTTTTATGCGTGCCGCGCGCGCGGCCGGTTACAAGGTCAATCTCGTGTTTATCGGCCTCGCCCGTCCCGAGGATTCATATAGCCGCGTCCTCGGGCGCGTTCAGGCCGGCGGTCACTCCGTTCCCTTGGCCGACATCGAGCGCCGTTTCTCGCGCAGCCTGGCGCACCTTCCGGATGCCATGCGCGCAGCTCACCGATCGTTCGTCCTCGATAACACCCGAGACCGATTCCGATTGATGCTTGTGCGAGAACGCCAGACCACCAGGTTCGTTAACCGCACTCTCTCCAAATGGATCAAGACAGCCATTCCGAAGGGCCTTCGTCAGTCGCCTGAGATGGGTATGGAGATGTAGCCAGGCATTGCCAGGCATCAACAACCGACAAGTCGGCCGCCTTCGGCGGCCTCCTTTTCAGCAGATTTCGCCTCGTTTCTCACCGAAACAATTTTTCAGTTATAACAAGGCGTTGCACGTTCTCGCACGAGTTCGCACGAGTTCGCACGAGTTCGCACGTTTTCGCCTTGTCGTAGGGGGGCAGGATATGTCAGGTAACGCTACCTTCGGCGCGACCTGACGCCCTACGGGCATCCTGCTTATTCGCCTTCCAGGCTCAACGGTTTTCCGGCCCATACAGGGCCGATACGACAAAGGGCGGTAGGTTGACCCTACCGCCCTTCGCTTTGATCCTGTGGAGCGATCCTAGCCCATGCCTAGGCCTGGCGATTTGTCCTTGCCTGGCCCTTTTTCCTTCATCCACGTTTTCAACGTCTCTTTCGGCCCCAGGGCGCAGGCCTTTCCTTTGTCGTCGATCACGACCAGGCCGATAACGTCGGCCTGGTCGTTCTTCACCATCGCCACCGATCGACCGGCGCCGGCATCGAGTACTTCCGTTTCACGGCCAACGGCCGCCAGGCGTCCCTTCGGCACGTCTGACCACTTCGCCGTTTTCATCATTTCATCGAGTGCCGGCGCAACGGCCTTCGGAAACCGCCGAGGGGAGGGGGCGTCTCCGAACACGGCACGAAGCGCCTCAGTGTGCGCGATCACCAATACCATCGCCAACGGATCTTCGTAGGCTTCCATCGCCAGCCACATCTTCCAATTGCTGGCCACCCGGCCGATCAATCCCTTGCGGGTCAGCTCTTGCCTTTGTTGGCCGATATACCGTGACCACAGCGGCCCGATATTCGGATGGCGGCCGAGCAGGGGAGGGCGGTTATACCGCGCCTTTGTTTTGTCCCCCGCCGCCCGCTCTTTCTCTTGGTCCCGCGCCTGGTACTGACCAAAACGTTCTTCCAGCGCGTTTTTCGAACACTCTCGGCCGACCGCGCTCGCCTTCATCGTCGCTTGACCATCGAGGTCGTAAAACACCAGGCCATTCCCGCGCGGCTTGATTCCGACGTTCCACGCATCGAGGCGGCGGTGGAGGTCTGCCCATCCTTGGGCTTCCTTCACCGCCAACAGCACATCCGGTTTTCGTTCTTGCATGAACCGATGAAACGATTGTTGCCAGGTGTGCCGCTCGAAATCTTGCGCCTCCGGACTTAACGGGTTTCGCGCGCCGTCTCTGTCCGACATCCCTCGATCTACGAATAACCCATGCTCTTTTTCAAATTCGCGGCTTACTCGCTCAAGCGTTTTAAAATCCTTGAACGGCGCGACCGTTTTATACGTTTCCGGATGAATCCGATTGATCGCGATGTGCATATGAAAATGGTCGGTATTTTCATGGGCGCCGGCAATATATTGATGCCCCTCAAAGCCGAGCGCATCGACATACCCGGCTGCAATGTTTCGTAGTTCGTCGCCGCCTAGCTTCGATTCCTCACCAGGCCGAAACGACACCACTAAGTGATAGGTCTTATCTTTCGCGTCAGGGACCATCATCCGCGTTGCTTCAATCTCTGCTAACGCTATTTCCAGGTCCTCCGCGCCGTCGCCGGCAATACAATTCCCAAGCCAACAGTCGCGCAGTTTTTCGCCGGGATGATCGGCCGCCGCAATGTAACGACCGAGGCGGTCGAAATTGTCGCCGATTCCGGCCTGTTTCGGGATTTTCTTAGCGATCATTTGCGCGACGGCTTCACCGCTTCGCGGATCTCCAACACGCAGCGTTTGAGGTCCGCTTGCGTCGTCTGAATTGAATCGATCAGCTTTGCGAATTCCGCATCATCTTCCGGCCGTTCGTCCACAGCCAGCTTCAATAGGTTTCCGAGCCTCGCCAGGTCCGCGTTCACTTTCAGCAGATCGCGAACACTCTCCCACGCCGCAAAATCCGCCGGGCTCGGGATCGGATACCCGACGCCGAGGTTCAGGAGAAACTGAGACGCGGACAGCTTCACGTCCTGCGCCGTCGCCTCGATCTTGGCTTTTTCATCTTCGTTCACGTAGACGGTAATACGCTCTCTGTTCGACGGCACCGCGCGGTCCCCTAATCTTCGAAAATCCAATTGGGGCCGAAGAACGCCGCTGCCGGCGCCAGGTCGATCCCGATTTGCTCCATCCACGCCCGGCCGTGTTTCCACGTGAGGGCGTAAATCATATATTCCGGCTCCCGCGCATTGCGGATCGCCTCTCGCACCACCTTCTGTTCCTCAGTCAGCAGCGCGTCATCACCAAAAACAACTTGGCGACCATTATATTTTGTTCCCACGGGCTTCCTCTGTTTTCTGAGGTTAATCGCCCACTCCATTGTTTTTTTCTTGATGATCGGCCGCCGGGGCCTTTCCCCCGGCGGCATTCGATCTTTAGAGCGCCATTCCATGTCTTTGCTTTTGCTCTTTCGCTGCGGCTCGGCCCTGTGTCCGTTCACGGCCGGTATTCCGTTCTCTCGCCCGGCCGTCGCGCAGCTCCCGGCCGGCGTCGATCACCTGGCGCACATGGTCATACTGCCCACGCCCCAAATGCTGCACGATTGCCTTTGAATCAGGGTCTTTCAGATCGGCCAGGTCCGCCGCCGCGCGGGCTTCTCCATATTCCCGCGCAACGTCGTTTATGTCCGTCACGCCGGCACGCCGTTCTTCTGCGTCGAGTGTCGGATAGACGACCTTCGTATCGAGATTGAACGCGGCGGCCAGGCCACGCTCGATTCCGGCATTCCGTTTCTTCGACCAATCATTGTCGGCGACGATCACCACTTCACGTTCCGGGTGCTGTTTCTGCACCTCGGCCGCGACCGTTTCGATATTTCCCGCGTCGAAGGCGATCACTGACGGCTCGCCAGTGAGCCTATGGACCGTGGCCGCCGTCGCGTAGCCTTCGGCTATGTGAATGCGGCCTGGCTTGTTCATACCGATTTCATTCCGCAGCCCCGCCTTCTGGCCGTCCTTCAAATACCGCTTGGTTCCGTCAGCTTTCACCATCTGCAGGTTTCGTAACTCACCATTTCGGTCGAACATGGGAACCAACAGCGTTCCGTCTTCTTTTTGACGGACTTCATACGCCCCCACATCCTTACCCGCGAGATAGGGGTGATAGGCGTCCGCGGGCTTGCCCGAGGCGAACATTTCCACGGCCCGTTTCGCCGTTGCCTCGTGCTTTTTCTCACGCTCCGCCGCCTGTGCTTTCTTTCGCTCGGCCGACTGCTTTTTCAGTTCTTCCAGCTTCTCCGGCGCGAGCTTGTCGCCTTCGGCGATCCACTTCACCGGCGCGTCGTCGCCGGTCTTGTAGTTCATAATCAGCCCCGCCGGGCGTCCATCGAGAAAACCTCGATATGATCCGGACACCTGGCCCTTTTCATCGCCTTCGACCGGCACACGGTGCCACCGGCCGTCCATTTGGGCGACGCCCTGGATTAACAGGCCGTGCGCCCTGCAGGCGTCCGAGAATTCCGCAATCGGATCACGCGCCGCCGCCGCTTCCTGGGCCTGCGTCACGTCCCATTTCGCAAACGCCGTCGCGTCGATCCCCGCCGGCACGTACCACGATTTTTCTTTTCGGTCCCAGCGGGCGCCGAGCGCCTTCGCCTCGTCTTTTTCTTCGAACGGGACGGCGATATAGGTCTTCGCCTTGCCGGCGTCCTGTTTCACTTCGTTCGTCATTTCCTTCGTCTCCGTCTTCGATGCTTCACGCCGCAATGCCGCCTGCTTTTCCAGCTCCGGCCGCCGTTCCGGCTCCATCAACCAGGCGCGCGCCAGCTCCGCGTCCCGCGCGGCTTGGAACAACAGGTTCTTGTCTTTCTTGAGGGCTTCCAGCCAGTTTTCGACATACCCCGCGTGCCGTTCCGGGTAGTGCCCGAGGCCGATTTCCGTTGTGACCATGAACGAGGCCATTTCGGCGCGCAGTTCTTCCTTCGCGTAGACCTCAGACCCGAACGGGCCGAACTCCCGCGCAAGGCGGTTCTCGTTCCCTGTGGCGTGCCCCAGCTCGTGAAGCGCGGTCGCATAGAAGTCATATTTGGCCGGGAACGCCGCCGCAGGCGGCATATGAATTTCATCCGCCTTCGGCTGATAAAAGGCCGCGTCGGCCTGGTCGTAGTAGACCGGCACCCCGGCGGCTTGAATCATTTCTTCCGCCCGTTCGTCCGGCCGCCAGTCCGGCGCCGGCACCAGATGCGGTTCTAGGCCTTCAATCTGTTCACCGTTGAAAACGGCCGCGTAGAACACTTTCGGGCGATCAAGCCGCACGTCGCGAAAGCGTTTCTTGCCTTCCTCGTCGACGAGCTGGTTGCCGTCCTCGTCGCGAACCGGCTCGCGGTCTGTCCATTGCCAGTATTCGACCCACGTCGCCTTTTCGCCCTTGCGAACCTGATACCCTTCGTTCGCTGCCTGGCGGTACGTCAGCCACCGAGGATCTTCCCGGCCCTGCAGATCGAGCCACCAGGCATTGATTCCCCGGTAGTCCGTTCCGGACACCGGATTATGCGGCGCCAGGCGGAACTTTCCCGGCTCCCACGGCTTTTGCCACGGGGCGGTTCCGGCCTCGATCTGCCGAATCATTTCTTCCGCCACGTCCGTCCTGAAATCCCGTTTAGCCATGGGCCGCACCCCCGGCTTCTTCGTCGTCGAACATGGAATCCAACGCCGTTTCCACGTCCAGCGCCGTTTCTTCGAAGGCACCCATGTAGTCGGCCACGTCCGGGTCCACGACTGCCGGCGCCGCCGCTGCGGCGGCCGCCACCGCCGCCGCTTCCGCCAGCAGGTCCTCGTCCTTCACCGCTTCGTCATTATTCTTTTTTCCATCCATTTCTTCGTCCTTCCTTGTCGTCGTCAGGCAGCGGCCGGGCGAATAGACGCCCGGCGCTGCAGTTCTTCGTCTTGGAAATAAAGCCGCTGCACGCCCTTGATCGGCGGCGATCCTGCCGCGAACACCAGCACATCACCCGGCGTCACCTTGTTTCCGTCCTTCTGAATGCCGCGCAGGCGCATACATTCGTCAGGCGTCAGCAACGGCCTTTGGGTTTCTTGAACGCTTTCGGACATCGAGCCGAGGTCACCCATCCGGCCCGATCGCGACCGCTTCGCCTGGACGACCGTTGTCCGGCCGGTCATGTCCGATACGAGGCGGGCGGTTTCCATCTTGTTCGGCGCGAAGGCGATCCGCACATGGCAGTTCGACATAATTGATTCTTCGCGGCCATACGCCTGCTGCAGTTGCGTTATGTCCTGCACGACGATAAAGGCCTTGAGGCCGTAGCCGGCCATGAAGGCCAGGGCGCGTTCGAAGATTTCCAGCTTCCCAAAGGCCATAAACTCATCGAGCATCAGTAACAGCCGATGTTTATGGCCGGTGCTGGCGCGGCCGTCTTCAAACTCCATGCTTTCCGTCAACCGGCGTAGCATCAGGTTCATTACGATCCGGACCAACGGGCGCAAGCGGTCAATCTCGGACGGGCGGATAATCATGTAGAAGGCCGCCGGTCGATCACCGTTCACCAGGTCATTCAAGGTGAAATCGCTTGACGACGTGTTCCGCGCCACAATCGGGTCCGCATACAAGGCCAGCTCGGTAATCGCGCTGGAATGCACGCCCGACCTCTCTTGCGGGGCCTTGATTTTCATTCGGCTCGCGCCGCGTTTTACTTCCCGATTGATGTATTCGACGCCGTGATCGTATTCGATCATTTCGTCTAGAAGCGCGTCGAAATTATCCTCTCCGTCTTCATGGGAAATCGTTCCCGAGGCGAAGACGTTTAGATCATCGAGGCAGGCCCGCCGGTTTTCTTCATTCTCCACGCGATAGATGACATGGAGCATCATCACGCTAAGCCAGCTAAAGCCTTCCTGCCGCCAGTAATCCCGGAGGCCTTTGCCGTCCGGGTCGATAATCATGGATGCGATATTCTGACAATCCGCGATGTCCCGGCCGGTCCCGATTCTTACCTCGGCCAGCGGATTGAACATCGCCGTGCCGTCGTCGGCCGTCGGCTCGAATTTATAGATCGCGTGCCCCTGTTCCCGGCGCCATCCGGACGTGAGCGCGTAGTTTTCCCCCTTGATGTCGAGGACGAAGCAGCTTTCGGGCCAGGTCAGCAGGGTAGGGAGGATTAGGCTCACGCCCTTACCCGAACGGGTCGGGGCGAACACCATGACGTGTTCCGGGCCATCGTGTTTCAGCGGGTCCACACGGCCGGTTTTTTGCTTCCAGCCGCCCACGGTCACGCCGTGGTCAGTCAGCAGGCCGGCGCGCTTTACGTCGGCCGTCTCGGCCCAACGTGCGCTTCCGTGCAGCTCGTCACCGTCCCGGCCACCTTCCATCGTCCGGTTTCTCGCCCGAGTGGCGAGAAAGACGACAAGAAACATGCAGACAATGCCGCCAGCGCCGGTCGAATAAAGCGCCGTGAGCATTCTTTCCGGCAGCCCGGCGGGATGCACTGCGACTTGGGCGAGCCAGGTCCACCAACGCCCATCGAACGGATCAAAGCCTTCCTGCAGGTTCCACTGCAGCAGGACGGCCGCGATCATGCCGGCGAAGACCGCGAGAAGGGAAATTCTGGCGAGGATCATTGTTCTATTCCGTCTTTCAGCACCCAGCGGTCGTTTCGCGGCTCCCAGATGTCCGAGAGGCGGCGATAACCGTCTGCGTCGCGCTTGATCTGAATAACCACGTCAACCAGGTCGATAAGAAACTCTGGCACGCGCGGCATTGCCTGGCCCGACCAGGCAATGTTCTGGTCGAACTTCCGATGAATGGCCTGTTCGACGCCTTCGGCGTGAATGGTCATCCGGAAGCCTGTCACGCCGGAGTTCAGGGCGGCGAGGGCGGCAAAGGCGTTCTGTGTCGAAATCTCACCGAATACAATGTTGTCCGGCGTGATTCGCATAAGGTGATCGTAGAGCTGCCGCCAATCCTGCATCCCGTTTCCGGTCCCGCTTTCGCGGGCCGCGATCAGGCCGACGCCATCCCAAAATTGGTCGATATGAAGCTCCGGCGTATCCTCGACCGCGACCACACGGCGGTTCGTGTCGAGTTCCTTCAACATCATATTGAGCAGCGTCGTTTTACCCGTGTTCGTCGCGCCGGAAATGACCAGGTTGTTTTCTGATCTGGCGGCCGCAATCAGGTAATCCCTGATCTTGTCCGACACGCCCAAGTGTGACCACTCGGGCGTGAACGGATGCTTGCACCGGATCGCGAGGCTGAGGCCCGTCCTTACGGACGGGCCTACAAGAACCTCAAACCGATGCCCCGCCGGGAGGATCGTCGATAGTTTCGGCTGTTCGTCGCCATCGAACGCGAGGCCTGAGGCATTGCCCAGGCTTCGCGCGATTTTTTCGATAGCGGCTTGGGTCAGGCTACCGTCTTCTACGGTTTTCTTGCCTTCTCCCCGGCGATCCGTGACAACCTGGTGCGGTCGAGACATGCGAATCTCAACCGTCGCCGGGTCACCATAGTGTTTTTCCAAAGGCGCGAGGATGGAATTGAATAACGGGTTCGTCACCGTTGCCACCCCCTTAAAAGTCGATACAGAAATCCGGCGTCCAGCCCCAAAGGGTGAACGAGCCCGGATTACTGCAGTAGACCGAATTCGCCGGGTATGGGTTGCTGCTCGGGCTTGTGTAGGAGTTATAGGGGCAACGATCCGACAACTCGGATTTCGTCTTCGTCTCCTCAATAATAACTTCCCCGTCCTCGCGGACGACTTTTCGCTTGGCCTGATACGTCGCTTGCCAGCGTGCGGCCGTTCCGCCCGTACAGACCGGATTCGACCACACAACGTATTGCGGACCCGACAGCGACGTACGCGGCCACGTTTTGTCTACCGTTTCCTCGCAGGCATGGACCGGCCCTAAAGGCGTACCTTCGCCAATCGGCTTGGCATAAATCGTATCGTCCGGCCGTTTGTAGTTCTCGACCGTGTTCACACGTTCGAACCGGCTGCAGTCCTCATAGTAGTATTCGCCGCTTGCCTGCGTACCGTCACTTTCGAACGTGTAGGCCATTTGCGGTGTGCCATCGACGACCTCCGACGTAACGACGTTATACCGTCCGCTCGGCGCCATGATGTAGACGGTCGATTTCTGATAGGCGAAAAGCTGATCGTCGTGGGGCTCCCAGCCCGCCGTCTCCACTTGATGGGCGTACGTCGTTTCGCTTTGCTGGCACTGCGTCACGTACTCCTTGACGCCATTGAACATGTAGAAGAACCGTTCCATGCCGTAGGAGACGCCGGCCGAAACGTCGTGATTCCACGTAAAGGGATTTGTGCATCCCTCCGTCGTCGAAATCAGCGCCGTCGTGGTATCGTCCGGCTTGCACTCGGTGATGTACTCAACCAGCGAATCCTTAGTGATCGCCACCCGATATTGCATCGTCACGTTGCCGCCGTTTTGATCGACAATCGGCGAACAGATCTTCGCTCCGGCTTCCGACAAATAGACCTTCTGGTGCGCGTATTCGGTCCCCGTATCGGCACAGGCCCCGGCCTGCCAGGTCACCCCGTCCAGCTCATAGGTATGCCGCCCTTGCTGATAGGACGTGTTGGCGCTGAAATCGTGGCGGATCGAGCAGCCGTCCGTCGTCTCGACCAATGCCACGGCCTCTACCTCGCCCGAGGCTTCACACCCGCGAACCTGCACCGTCGCATTGTTGGCGTTCTTGTAGATCAAGGCAGCTTGAGTGACCGCCTGCATGGACGAATAATCGAGAAAGACGGGGCAGCTTTCCCGGTCTTCAACAATGTCAAAAACCTGATCTTCGTCCGCGACACATTCCGTCACTTCCTGCCGGGCGCCGCCGGCGTCCGTATAGAACAGAACGTATTGTGCAGTCGCTTTCAGGGCTTCCAAGTCAACCGAATCGGAACAGACCGAATAGCTCCGCTGCAGCGGATACCGGACCTCGGAATCCTCACAGGCGGACGACGACACATTGCCGTCCTCGGTCGTCTCGACCCGGCTTTGCTGGATCGCAAAGCCCTGGGCCGTATCGACCCTGATCGCGCATCCATCCGTCACGATCCGGACAAGCGGCGCGTCAGCTTCGGCGACAGCCAACGGTTCCGGGTTTTGATACCCGGCCGCGTCCGCGTTCTGCGCATCGTTTGAACCGATTTGCGCGTCCCGCGTCGGATCGCCGGCCTTTTCGTCTTCCTTTTCTTCCTCGGCTGCCGTCGCCGTGTCCTGCTGTTCCGCCAGGCGTTCCAGCGCCGCCCGCATTTCGGCTTTATCGCCTTCAACCGTGATCGGCTGCGCCGGGTCCAATTCGGCCGCCTTCATGTCGAATTGCGCGATGAACGCCGTCGAATTCAGGCTTTCCGCCCGACCGTCCTTTTCAACGCCGGTCAGCACCACCTGGCCGATCTTCTCCCCGTCCACCGTGACATAGCGGGCATAGGCTTTCGCCGTTACCCCTTTCGTCAGGTTTTTGGAAATTCCCGGCACTTCCACCAGGTCCAGATCGACGGCCCGGGCTTCCAGCTCCGGGACCGCCGTCCGCACGTTCGCCCGCGTCAGGATCGCCACTTTTTCCACCAATGTCTCGACACTGGTTTCCGATGCCTGGCCGTCCGTCGTCGGCGCCGCTTGCTGTGCCAAGGCGACACTCGTCAACGACAGAGCGGCCGCGAAGGCAATCACCGTTTTTCTCACCATGCTATACGTCTCCTTTTTACGTTTAGGTTTTCTTCCAATCGGCTATGTACCAATCGGAAGCAGGCCGGATTTGAACCCGCGTTCCCTGCGGGATCGTGATAATCGGAACCAAGGAAAGGGTTTCTTCGAGGACCGAGGCGGTGATTTCGCCGAAGCGGCTTGAAAGTTCTTCCGCCGCTTTTTCTGAGGCCGCCGTTGTCGTATCGGTCGCGTCCGTGCTGGCCGTCGCCGCCGCGAAGCGGACGGCAGTCGCCAGGCCGGTCAACATGATCGCCGTGCCGTACCGTTCCCAGAACCGGCGATCCACTTCGCCGGAAACCCCGGGTTGACCTTGTGCGTTTCCGACCGACGCGCCGAGGTCGCGAATTTCCGCGCGATGCCCGGCCATAAGAATTCGATCACACGTCATTTCGAGACGGCTCGATCCCATGTCCTTGGGCGGCAGGAATTTGCAGATCATCCGCGACCCTTTCGGCACCAGGACAAGGCGCCCGTGATAGCCGTACACATCGCGGGAGGTTTGGATAACGATGGACCCTTCATCGTCGCCGCCGACCTGGCTATTGATCCCGGTTTCAATAATCCCGGAGATATATCGGTCTGCCGCCAGAATGCGGGTGTTATCGACCGGCCGCGTCGAAGTGCTGCCAGGGCTGCCGTATTGCTCTTTCTCGCTCCCCGTTGCCTGCAGGCCCAGCGGGTCAACGTCGGGCGCATTCATGCCAGGCACCCCACGGCCGCCGGCGTCCGTCGCGGCCACCTGCACGTTGACCTCACGCCAGGCCGTGTTCTGCGATGTTCCTCCGGACCAGGCCGCTTGCAGCGCCAGCGCAACCGGATCCGGTTTCTTCACCGGCGGGGCAGGGGGCGGCGCTTTCTCAACCACCTTCTCAACGATCACTTCCTTTTTGATGACGACGGGCGGCATCGCAGGCGGCGCCGGTTTCGGCGGCGGCGGCGGCGCTTTCGGCAGCTCCCAGGCCCCGGCATCGTCTTGAGGCAATGCCGGCGGCTTCACCGGCGCGTCCGGCCCGCAAATTCCGCCGAACGTCAACCCCACGGCCACCGCCAGATCGCAAATGACGCTGCTCACGCTTCTTCCCCTTTGAACCTGATACAGAGGAAGCTCTGGCCGCTTTTCAGCGTAATCAGCGCGCGCGTGCTTTCGATGATATAGGTCTCACCCTGCACCCGCGTATTCACCAGCTCGTCGATACCATCAACGACGACGTAGGCCGTCGGCAGCTCAACGGTTCGCCACTTCTTACCGAACCGCACGTAGGTAAATTGATCGTCGCGAAACACGGTTTCCGGGGTCAATTCTTCCGAACCGGAAAGCTCGTATTCACCCCATCCGCGCAGGGCGTTCGGGTCGAAATCCGCACTGGCAACGAAGTCGCCGTTTTTCGTTTTCGGGCTTCCGTTTTTCAGCCCTTCAACGGCATCCGCCGCCGGCACCGCCATTGGCGGCAATTTACCGCTTTCCCCCTTGCCCTTCGTCGTGAACCCGTCCACCGCCGGATCGTCGGGCACGGTCACCCGCCCTTTAATCCGCACAACCACATCCGGGAGGTTTTTCGAATTGAAGGCCTCCGCCCGGATATAGAACGGATACACGCGGCCGGATTTGCCGTAGACAATCGCCGTCGTGTCGATCCCGACCTTGCCGGGTTTCAGGATGAAACGATTTTCGCCGCGTTGCTTGGCGACGAAATTCGCTTTATCGCCAACGTCGATGTCGGAAATTGTCTCGCCTTCCGGCAGCTCGACCAGAGTCACCGCGAATTCGCGAAGCCGCACCTTGTAGGTGCAGCCGTCGCAAAGGTCCGTTTCATAAACGGCCGCCGAGGGCTTCGCCGCATCCCAGGCGCGTTGCACCTGGCCGGTCGAACGGGGCCTATCCAGGCTCCCAAAGTGACCGTTCAGTTGCTCTTTCGTCTGCTGCACCACGGACGGCGGCACCAGGCGTTCAGGCCCCGCTGGCCCCTGCGTCGTCTGCGACACGCGCGGCCCCGGTTTCGAGGGCCGAGACGACGCCGTTTGTGCGTCGGCCGCCGTCACCGTGAACACGATCAACATTGCGGCCGCCAAGAGCGCGGCCATGGGCTTATGGCTTGTCATCCGCCATTCCTTTCTTTCAGGGTCATTTCGAGAACGAAGATGCCAAGCGGGTTCGTATACCGATCCTCTTCCCGCACCTCTTGCGGCCGGGTCGCCATCGACAAATAGGCCCTTACGGCCTTGCGGGCGGTTCGCTTACCGCCTTCCTTGTCGATCTGGATGAAATCGACGACCAGCTTGTGTTCTTTTCCGAAGCTCTTGATCGTATCGACCGATTCAACGACGACTTCGCGCGTCATCCCCCGATCAATCGCATCCTTAAAGAACCCGGACTGCACACGTTCCCGATAGAACTTTTCGGAGAACGCGCGATCCGTCATCCGGGAGGCTTCCTTGAGCCTTTCGGATTGCGTCACCGGGTCGATTTCGAGGGTCAGACGGACATAGCGCCGCGCCATGCTTTCCAGCATGAACTTGAAGCCGCTCACGTTCTCGGAAATCGGCTCGATCCGGTACAGCTTATCGTCCGGCTTGTAGGTCCGGACGAGCGCATACTTGGTTTCCTTGAGGGGCACCAAGACCGCGATTGTCTGGCCGAGAACGATCGCCAGACACGCCAGGCCGATATTCACGCCCACGGACATCCTGAGAAGCCAGGCCTGCCTCTTGTGGGTCGCTTCGAAGGCGAACGGGTCCGCCTCGTTCACCGGGCTATGGGGGCTTAGCCAACCCTGCGCCGCTGCCCCGCTATCGCCAGGGTTTCGACGCATCCAGCGTTCCAGGAACGTCATATCAGCCGTTCCGCCACTTGAAGCCGCGTCCATCATAGGGCAGCTCCACGCAGGCACAGGGCGAGGCCTTCATTTCATCCGAGCCCGCGCCGGAATTATTCGGCATTTCCACATCGGACCCGGCGGCCACGCACCCGCTGAAAAAGCCGACGAGCGTTGCTATTGCGAGAATTTTAGTGAACATCGTTGTCATCCTTTCGGTCTGATTTTGTCCAAAACAGCTTGCGCGCCGGCACTGACCTTTGACGCTCCTACATGCAACGCGGCGGGGGCGACTTTCGCCGTTCCCGCACCGGCCCAATACGCCCCGGTCCCGGCCACATTCCCGGCAAGGTTCGCTGCACCACCTGCCGCGCCGCCCCACTGGCCGCGCGTCCGGTTGACGAAATACGCCCCTGACGCCACGGCACCGGCCGTAATTACGGCCGCCGCCTGGTTCGTCAGTTTCGATCCTGCGATTGAGTTCGCCATCCCGGTCGCTTCGGCCATAAAGGCCGTTCCGAGCCACCCGAGGGCGATAGCCACCCAGAGTTTCGGATTGTCCAAGGACAGCAATTCTTGAAGGGCCTGCTGGTTCTCTACCGCATCACCAATGCCCAGCTTGGTCACGCCGTAGAGGCAAACAGCGAGGGCGATGGTACTGCCGAATAGCACCATGAACGCCGCGAACAGCGTCCTCGCGCCGTTGATCGCCGTATCCTTGCCCCAGCCGAACCCAAGAGCCATCATCAGGATCGGCGACACAGCCGCGAACATCATCACCCGGAAAATCGTCACCACGACTTGCGCGAAGTAGACGATCATCAGGATCGCATACGGCGCGAGGATCAGAAGCGCGAACACGACGGGCCAAAGATTGGTGAGTGTTGTTTGACGCCCGAGGCTTTGCGCCAGGCCGAACACCTTGAACACGCCTTTCTGCGCGACGGCGACCAGGCCGGTCATCCCATCGAGGCCGTTAATCCCGTTCGTCGATTGTCCGTACTGCGATACATAGTCAATAGTCTGGCCATTGAGATTTGTCTTTGCGGTTATTCCGCCACCGGCTTCCAGAACTAGACTTGCCGCGCCGCTCATAGTCGAAAGCGCCGCTTTATAGATCATGTTTACTAGCCACGGACCTTGCCCACCAAGCAGCGCAGCGGCTATAATGAGGAACACCAATTCATGGAAAAACCCGGCCACGTCGGGCTTGCCCGTGACGACCCGCATTCCGTGAGAAATGATCCAGAGGCCCGATATGCCTAGAAAAATCGCCCAGAACGGCCCGAGCAGCACATCGCTTAATCCTTGCGTGAATTCGTTCGCGAGCCGCACGTATTCATCGACAACGCCGCAAAGGACGCAGGGAATTTCAGTGTCCATTGCACTATTGCTCCTGTGCCTGGTTATTCCGACCAACGCGTTCGCGGCCGAGAAGACGGATTTTCTGAATTGGGATTATGTCGTCGGCTTCTGGACCGCGAATCACGACCTCGCGGCTGCAAAAGCGGAGCAGGCCCGCGTCGTTCCGGCATGGAAAGCCTGGTCTGCCAAACATGGCACGCGGCTTTACCCGGAATTGGTCGAGAAACTGAATGACGAGCCGAACGCCGATCTGATTAAGAAAGGCCACGACTTCACGTTGATGGTGAATGTTTGGCGACGAATCTATACGTCGTTTATGACAAGCATTTACACCGTACACGGCGCGCGACCGTGGAATGCGAACGTCGGTTTCGAATGCGAAAACATTCAGGCATTGAACATTTTTACCCGCCAGTGCAACGACGTTCCCGACTGGCGAAAGCCCGAAACCCGACGCCGCGACGAAGCGGAATTTCAGAAAAACCCTGCCAAACGATTCCAATAGGCCGCTGCAGGACGGCGACGACATAACGGGGGGCATCATTTGTCCCCCGTTTCATTTTGGGCCGCCGCGCCAGGCCAGTTTTCAACCGTCGTGCTCATGTGCATGAGCATCGTCGATTGCACCTTGAGCAGTTGCGCGAGCAGTTGATTTTGTTGCACCAATTGCTTGTTCGTCAGGACCTCGCCTTGCGCGATCACGGCCAGGCGCTCTTGATGCGTATTCGCCGCCTTTGCCTTGCTTTCCAGATCGCTCGCGGCCTTCTCGGCATCTTCGGCGCCATCGGTCGCCGCCAGGTCACCGGCGGCCATACCGCCCGCCGCGACCTCTTTCGCGACTGCCTGACGGCGGGAATCCACCGCCGCGCGTTCACGGTCCAGCACCCGCCATATTTGCTCCGGCGGAAGATCCTTGTAGGCATCGCTGTTGCGCACCTGGTCAGGATCGAACCAAAGGGCTTCCTTGTAGAAAGCGCGGCCGTCGCAGATCGAGCCAAAGTCCATTTCGTCGAAATTCAGCGACGGCATCAGGCTTGCGAAGTCTGGGGCCAAGCATTGCAGATCGCGTTTGATCTTATTCGCCACGTTCCCGAGGTTCAGGCTCGGGATTGAGATTTGGCCCATTTCCCCAATCGCGTTGAGCTGCGATTGCAATTGGCCGCTCATTTCCGTGAGCCAGCCCGTTTGCTTCGTCAGTTCTGAAAACTGTTTCTGCATGGCGCTGATCTGTTCCGTGAGCTTGGCCAGCGCGGCCGAGTCGATCACGGACAACGCGGCTTGTGCCGCGATCGGTACGCTCACGACCAGCGAGCCCGCCACAACGACGGCCTTGGCCAGCTTCCGGAGTTTGCTTGTCCGCCGTCGTCTCATAGGTAGTTCCTCCATTCGTCGCCCCAGGTCGTCTTGAGCTGGTCTAGTTCTTGGTTGGCCTTCACGCCGGCCCGGTAGAAGCGCAGGGCATCGCCCAGCGGCGCCAGGTCCACGTCGATAATCGCGGACTCGTCGAATCCGGTTGCCGCGTCTCTTTTCACAATGAGGGCTCGCCGGTCACCCGAGCGCAGGGACGCCCCCGTGGCGAAGGCAATCTGTTCTTCATTCAGATTGAACGGCTCGAAACTTTCGGCCGAGGCCTGGCTGTTCGGCAGGAAGATGAAGGTCGAGGTATTCTCGATAAACGCTTCCGCCATTCCGGACCGCGTGAGCGCCGCCGGGTCCTGGAACGCCAGGCCCACGGCACCGTCGAGCTTCCGATACTCCCGGAACATTTCAACGGCCAGATCGCGGAAGCCGGGGTTCTGCAGGAGCTTTGCCGCTTCATCAATCAGGATCGCAAAGCCCTTCGTCGACGAAGCCGCGGATTTGCCGATAGCGGCCGCGATATGCGCGACCACCGGCGGCCCTAGCTCCGGATCGTCCAGGGCTTCGTTCATATTGATCGCCACCATGTGGTGATCGAGGATTCCGCCGAGGCTGTCATGCGGCGCATTGAAAACGTGCGCGTGACGCCCACGGTTCCCCTTGTCATCGACGACCCACTTCGCAAACTCGCGGCGCAGGTCCGTCCGTTTGGTGAAGGCGAACGGATAAATCGCCGACAACGTTCTTTGCGGCGGGTCCACTTCGAACGCCAGGGCGGCGGCGTGATCCAGCGCCTCTTTGTCTTCGGCGCGGGCCAGGTTCCCACCGGCCATTGAGCGCAAGAGCGTGTGAACCCGGTTCCGGTTCTCCGGCGTATCAGGCCCGACATCGAGCGGGTTCAGCGCGAGCTTGTCATAGTTCTGGTAATGGCCCCCGAACGCCTCGACCATGTACCGGGCACCTTCCTTGGAATCGAAGATATAGCTCCGCACGCCTTCGAACTTCGCCAGCCCACCCAGAAGGTGCATAAGCAATGTCGATTTGCCGCCGCCGGTCGGCGCGAAAATCAGAAAATTCCCACGCGATTGCGGCTTATCCGACACCTGAAATTGAAAGGCGTAGGCTTGCCCGGTCGGCGTCCGGAACATCCGCACCGGGGCCTCGCCATACTGGCTTTTTGTCTGGCCGGTCGGCGAATGCTGAAACGCCCAAAGGGCCGCCAGGTTCTCGTCTCTGAGGTCCAGCGGGGCCATCAAGCGCCCACCTGGCAGGAGGCGTGTTTTCTGCCGCCCGAGGGCCGGAATACGGATGAACCAACACGACGGCGCCCCCGTCGTTTGCACCCGATACGTCGCTCGCATCGTGCCCAGGATTTCCGCGACTTTCTTCACCAGCAGATCGAGCGCGGCGTCGTCTTGCGCCCGCACCGTGATTTGAAACTGTGTCGCGAAGATTGAAACCGCGTCTTCGGTCAGGAGATTTAACAGCGCCTCGGCTTCCTGCGCACCGGCCGGATTACCGAAAAACGCATTGTTGAACCCGCGTTCCCGCCGCTTGTTCAGCACCGTTGCCGTATCACGGTCCCAGGGTTCCGCGATCTGGCACACTTCCACGTCCCCATCGAGCGCGAGAATGTCGGCGATCAGCCGCCCGGTCAGGACCTCCGGCCAGAGCGCCACCGTCATAATTTTCTGTTTTTGCTCTAACGGCGTCTGCGTCGTAATCGTCCCGTTTGTCCGGTTGAAATGCAGATCACTCGCAGGCAACGCGCCCGACAGGTTCCGGGTCATGGGCGCTAGGTCCGTCCGATACTCTCCGGACACCAGGCCATTCAAAAATCCCGTGAGCGGGCAGGGGTCATTCACGTTATCCGCCGCCAAAAGCGGGCGGACGTTGTATTCCCCCATTGCCGCCATAATCTGGTCGTGGCCTTCGGCCAACGCCGAGGCCGAGTAGCCCGTGGCCACCAGATACCAGTCGATATAAAACGAAGATTCGAACAGGCGGGCTTCCGCGTCCCCGACTTCCTTCAACGCCGGCGACGGCCAGGCCACATCGAAGATGATCGGCCGCCGACGCTTCACACCGAAGAAGCGCACCGTCAGGTCTCTTTTCCCGAGCGCCCGAAGCAGGGCCGCACGGCCCGCCAGCAGATTGTCTTGCTCTTGCAGAACCTTCGCGTCGTAACTGGCACCTTCGATGTGCCACACCCGCGACATCGAGCCGTCCTTGTTGCGGATCGTCGCACCGTCCGCCTCGACCCGATCCAGCTCCAATTCGTCTTGCAGCCAATCGGTCTTCACATCCCCCAACACAATCCGCCGTGTTGCAGGGACAGCGAGCGAGCCCATCAGGGCCGCCACCGCCACCGTCGAAAACACATCACCCCAGATCATTTCTTATCCCCGGCCACCAATGCCCGGCTGTGCCGGCGACCGCGCCAAAAGCGCGGCGCCATGAGCAACTGCCGATCAAAATGAACATCCTCCCGGTTGCGGCGGAACAGCCACACCCAGGCGCCCAGGAAGCCGCCGACAAAGCCGAGCAACAGCACCACGGGCGAAGCAATGGCGACCCCGATCACAAGGCCTACGGCCCCGACCAGGCTCGCCATCGCCAGCAGGCGCGGCGCCAGACCTAAAAAGGTCATTTGGCGCTGCACCTGCACGAGCACTATGCTTGAGGCCTTCACCCGACCGCCGAGAGCAAAGCGCGGATCATCGTCGGGCCTGCAACGACCAACAGGCCGCCGATCAGCACGAAGGCGAACTGGCGGAAGTCCAGCTTCGCCGTCATGGCACCCCAGGCACTGAGGCCGATCACCGCAATACCGATGACCATTGTCGCGATCTTCACGAAGCCGCTTTCGAGGACTTCGATCACCTGCAGGGCCGGTTCTTCCCACCCCTGCGAGGATTGCGCCAGGGCGGGGCTTGCCGAGGCAACGAGCGCCAGCCCGAGGGCAAGCGCCAAGCGATTATTGAAATTTCCCATCTTTCATTTCTCCTTGGTTAGACGGTCAGGTAGGCCAGCACGCCGAGAACGAGGGCGGCCGAGAACATCGACACGCCCGCGATCACCGCCAGGCTGCGTTTGGTTTTCTTGAAAGCGGCTTGCGCCTGTTCGGCCATTTCTGCCGCTTCGCGCACCGTCGCCAGACGTTCGCGAATGGCGTCATTCAACGCCTTCGCTTTAACGTCTTCGATCATCCGCGACACATCGCGGGACAGATCTTCGGCGACCTCATTCGCCACGTCGTGAAAGCGCCGCGTCGTGGCGTCCAGCATCCGTTCGAAATCCTGGACGGCGACCCGGTTGATCGTGTGCATCATCAACACCGGATCGTCTTTTCCGACCGTCACGCCGTGCATCTTCCAGAGAACGGCGCGCAGGTCTTCCAGGCGTTCTTCCTCGCCCGTTAGGGGCGGGGGCGGCGCTTCGTCTATCAGGACTTCCGCCATCACAGCACCGCCTTGTCCATGGCCTGCTGCAGCGTGCCCCAGGTCATGCGAAGACGCTGCCGGGCCATCATCGGAAATTCTTCCGACGCCACGGCTTCATCGAACGTGAGGCGTTGGCGCATCATCAATTCAATGTCGTGGCCGAAGGTTTCCTTCCGAACCTCCGGAAGCCGGATCAAGGCGTGAATACGGTCCTTGTTATCCTTGTAGAGCTTGGATTCTTCGAACCCTTCGACCGACCCGTTCGCCCGCCGCACTTCGACCCGGCCGAAATATTCATTCAGCCAGACGATCACCGGCACGTCGGGCACGTTCGCAAGAACTTTGGCGAGGCCTTGAACCGTGTCTTCAAGCGCCTGCCCGCCAGTGAGAACGGCGTTGATCCGCACCGTATGACCCGCCGATGCAAGAAGATTCAGCGCGTCAGTTTCGACCATGTAGCCGAGCAGGGGCAGGAAGGTACTCGCCCCGTTGTCGATCACCACATGGCCGCCGTCCGGCACGGCCATGATCCGTTCCATCAGCTCGTCGAAGAAACGAGGGTTCACTTCATCGGGCCGATCACCGAGGCGCACGACTTCGGTTTCGAATGCCTTGTATCCGCCGAAGGTCCGGTTGACCGGGTCCGTGTCGTAGCAATTCAGATCGACGCCACGGCTTTGAAAATGCTGCGCGAGCAGACTGGCGACGAAGCTTTTGCCCACGCCCCCCTTGCCCTGCAAGGTCAGGTCGATAGTTCCCATCTTATTGATCCTTTGTCTCGTTAGCTCCGCCCCAGGTGTTTTCAAACGAGCCTTCGTCTTCCGAAAGCTGCTTCACCTCTGCGGAAATGATCGAACTCGGCTTACCCGCCGTGTCCGGTTGCTTGGTCACGGCCCGCGCCCGCTCCGTGATGGGAGACGTCGCAGGCGCGGACCGACCAGCCGGCTTTGCTGGCTGCCCTATGGGCGCCAGCTCCCCCGTCCTGGATTCCGTATGTCCGTTTGGAATGAGCTTTAGCGTTTGAGCATAGAACGCGCGTTCCGACACGGTTACGCGCCCTGCTTCACGCAAATCCTCAAAAATTTGCCTCGCCGCTTCGCCTGCTTCGAGGCGTTCGGCGATTTCCTTCCGCGCCGCGATCACTTCAATCCGGGCACGGCCGTACCGCGTTTTCATCAAGGCTTTCCCATCTCGCCTTTGTAACCGTCGGTTAATAACGATATAGTAACCGTCAGTAACTATACTTTTGTATGGTGGTATTAATCCTTATTAGGCAAATCGTGCCTAAATACCGCCAAGCACAGGGGCATATTTATGGATTG
>MDTA01031711.1_pt1 | contig 35920 bp, 36 predicted proteins | sample 811151 | NCBI WGS metagenome assembly MDTA01 (sample SAMN05326648, study PRJNA326480) | marine metagenome | isolation source: seawater | place: Indian Ocean: South | collected 2010
AAATGAACTAAGGTCAAATGGTTAGCCCATATCTGAAAAACAAGGGGTCGGCAGTTCGATTCTGCCTCTGGCCACAAAATGTCATACAAGCCATTGCCAAATTACTTAACAATTGATAAATCAAATATTCAAGGTTTAGGACTATTTGCAACATCAAAAATTGAAAAAGGAAGAAAAATTGGCATTACTCATATCTTTAACGAATCATTTGAAAATAATTATATTAGAACTCCTCTGGGAGGCTTCATTAATCACTCAAGCAATCCTAATTGTGAACTAAAGAAATTAGATAAAATATATTTAATGCTGTATTCAATATGCGAAATTAATGAAAATGAAGAAATTACACTGAAATACAAAATGTATTCTGATTTTTTATAAACAATAGCCTCAATCTGAAAAACAAGAGGTTGGCAGTTCGATTCTGCCACTTGCCACAAAATAAATATTAAATCAGCGAATTTTGATAATGCTGGAAATTTGATTGGTATTAGCATAGTAAAAGTAGCTGCAGTTTCTGTATGGCTTTTTGTAAATTTATATTTTTGAAAAAATAAGATTATTCGAAAATATTCATTTTTCAATTTTCTTTCTTCTCATACTAAAAAATTGTAAAAATTCTTTTGAAAAACCAAACAATAATAGAAAAATAAAAAAGGTTATGGAAAAAATTGGAACTGAATTTTCAATTTCAAATGTTTTATTTCTAAAGGTATATCCTAAATTAAGTTTGTTGAGGCAACTTTTAATGTCATTTACTACAATAACTTCAGAATTTTTTTGTAAGCCAATCCTTTTTAATGGTTTGTCAAATTTTATATACCACTCACCTCCCCTAAATTCTGGAGACAAATTGTAACTAAACGAAACTCTACAAAAAGTTTGTTCATTTATACAGTCTTTTACTATAGGAAATTCATACACTGGAAAATCAACAAAATTTTTATAAGCTGTGCAAAATTTTGTAGGAATTATTTGATCAACTAATTTTTGTTCCATGTTTTCTGAATATTCTTTTGGAAAACCGACTATGAATGATGCGATAAAAGCTTGTAAAACAATTAAAAGTATTAAATATTTTATATTGATATATTTGCTTAAAATCATAAATAGATTTATAAAAGCAAATACTATTAAAGTAGCTTAATAATAATTCTTAATCTGGTCACCAGTATTTGGGTCAAATTGAATAAATAAAGAAACTGCAAACATAACAAATATACCTATAAATGGGCTAAGTAAACCTAATCTTTCTTTTTTATGAGATACAGAAAAGAATATTATTAAAAAATAAAACGCAAAGGTAATCGCAATACCGATATATTGAACAATAAATTGTAAATTTCCAAATTTTAATTGACTAACATTAAATAAGCTTTTGTCATTATTCCAATAAAGGTGAAAATAATCATCAAAAGTTTCCAATAAAATAATACTTAATGCAGAATCGTTAAAATTATGTTGATATGGTGTATAAATTAGAGTCTTGAAGTCGAAATTAAACAAAAAATTAAATGAGGCTTTGTAACTGTATTCAGGTGGAGTGTTATGATTAAAAAACCAAACTCCATTAATTAAATAATTTTCATAAGAAAATATTGAAAAAAATATGACAAACAATAAAATCATTTTTTTATAATTTTTTACAAAGATATATTTTGATTTATAAATAAAGTGCAAAAATAAATAAAAAAGTAATATTGTAGCACTGACTAATTTTGTAGAAAGCATAATAGCTCCGGACAAAGATAATAAATATAAATAAATAGTCTCATTAGTTTTAAAATTTTTTTCAATGAGGTATAGAGAAATACAAAATAATAGGAATAAAAATATTTCAGGTTTGTAAATTAAACGTAAGCTAAATAAAGGCAAGAAAAAATTTAAAGAAATTAAACAAAGCATGTTTAACTGAAAACTAATACCTAGTTCCTTTAAGTAAAAATATAAAAACAAAAGACCTAAAGAAAATAATGTGAAGTTTAAAAGTTGAATTTTATAATTCAAATATTCATTAATATAAAAATCAAGTATTAAATTACTTCCAGTTGATATAAATTTTGATACTAAAAAGTAGTATAAATTACCTTGCTCTAAACCGGTCTGGCTATTTACACCAGTGAAGTAGGAGTTGTAAGAATAAAAATACCTTGCAAAATCAGGGCTATTTGTTGAATCATAGTGAGTAAGTCCTGTTAAAAAAGTAATAAACATTGAAGAAAGCAAAAACAATATGTTTATAATTTTTTTTATGTCCATAATTAACTGTTATTGTAATTTGATTTTTTAAAAAATTGCCTAGACAAAAAATAAATAGCCTCAATGATTATACGATAATTCATTTTTGACTTCCCTGAAACTCGTTCTTTAAAAACTATTGGAACCTCTTTTATTGTGAAAAGGTTTTTTTCGATGATTTGATTTATTTCAATTTGAAATGTATATCCATTAGATTTTGGTTTTGTTTCCATTATTTTTGATACAACTTCTTTATGCAATAATTTAAATCCCCCAGTGAGATCGTTTATATTACTTTTTAATACTATTTTCGATACTTTGTTTGCATATTTTGACAATAGCCTTCTATATAAACCCCATCCCTCGGTTGCACCACCGACTATATACCTGCTTCCAATTACTGAATCATATTTACCAATTTCGTATAAAATTCTTGTCAAATCATTAAAACTATGAGAAAAGTCAGAATCCATTTGAACACAATATTCATAATTTGAATTTAAAAACCATTCAAAACCTTCTATGTACGCTGTTCCCAATCCTAATTTCTTAGGCCTTGATATTATTTGTAATCTTGGATTGTTTACCATATTTGATTTAACTATTTCTGCAGTACCATCAGGAGAGTTGTCATCGATAATGAGTAGCGATAAATTTGAAAACTCAAAAACAGAATCTATAAACAATTGGATATTTTCAATTTCGTTATAAGTTGGAGATATTATAAGAATATTGTTCAATTTAAAAATTCACTTTAATCTAAAGAATTAATATTTTTTTCTAATTTCTGTATCTATATTAATGAATTAATATTTTTTAAGATTATTAAATATTCTTTTTTTAAATGGACTAATAAAAAGTGGGAACATTTTTGGGATAAAAACTAAAATAAAAATATGAAATTGTTTGTTAAATCTAATTTTGAAAAAAATAACTTTTAATGAATCTCAAAACAAATAATCCATTAAAATTTTAATTTTATGGATAAATTATTACATATTATTCCTGCTGCTGGAAAAGCATCTAGAATAGGAGGAATACCAAAATTTTTATTACCAATAGGTTCTGATAATTTTTTAATCAAATTTCATTCAAATTTATTAAACAATATAAATTTTGATATTAAAAAAGTTATTGTAGTTTCATCTGAATATTTTGAGACAGTTAAGAGACTAGATTTAGATGCAGAAATAATAAAAGCTGATACGAAAACTATGAATGAAACAACGAAAGTAGCTATAACTAAATTTCCAAATTTTAGCAATTACCTCATCACCATGCCAGATACTTACTATGTAGATAAAAATGTAATTAATGATCTAGTTCATAGATCTATGAAAAATAAGTCTGCAATATCTCTAGCACTATGGAAGATTGAAGATTATCAAAAAGGCAAACTTGGGCAAGTAAAAATCTCGCAAGAGCAAGTTATAGATGTAATTGATAAAGACATTAACTGTGAATATGAATTTGCTTGGGGAGCTATATCTTGGAAAAAAGAAGTTAATACTTTAATTGACGAAAAAGACTCTCATATAGGATATATTTTAAATCCTGCTCTTAAACAAAACATAAAAATAGATTTCGTAAAAGCAAGTAATACATATTTTGATTGTGGGACTTTTGGTGAGTATTCCAAATTGTTAAAAGTTCTTACATGAAAAAAATCAAAAATTTTTTTTTAAAGTTTAACTTTAATGAAAATCAAAAAAACTGGCTTTTAATATCTACTTTAAATTTAAGAAATAAAAGAATAACTTTTTTTGAATTTTGTATACAATTTTGGTCAATATTTAGACACAGACAATTTTATTTTGAAGATTCTGTTAAAAAATTATCTAACAATAAATTAAATATACAAAAAACTCTTTATATAATTAGGAGGACCCCGCCTGCATCTGGTTTGTTTTCAAATTTCCATTTGGTTTTAAGTCATTTAATCTATGCAACAAAGAATAATTTTGATTTTTACATAGATTATGAAAATTATTCTAATTTTTATTTAGAAAAAGAATTAGTTTATGGTCAAAGCAACTCTTGGAATTATTACTTTACTCAACCATTAAACAATTTAGTGGATATCAAAAAAAAATATGATAAAGTAATTTTTTCTTCAGAAAGCAAAATGGGTAATATTTATTCCAACTTTGGTATTATCAATTCACAATCTCTTGAGGTTCTTAAAAATCATGAACAATTAGAAATCTATAAAGAAGTATTCAATAAATATATTTTTTTTAACAAAGAAACCGTGAATCATTTAGAAAATCTAAAAAAATCAGTATTTAAAAATAAGGAAAACATTTTAGGTATATCAATAAGGGGCACGGATTATGTTAAAAATAGATATCCGGGTCATTATATACCTCCTACTATCGATCAAATGTGTTCAAAAGTAGATGAGTTTATAAAAACTTATAAGCCGGATTTATTATTTGTATCTACTGAGGACACAGAGTACTTAGATCATTTATCAAATAAATATGGTAAAAACATTATATTTTTAGAAAAGGATAGGTATTTAGCAAATGATATACCAATGTACAAAATTCAAAAAAATAAAAAATTTAAAAATGGTTTAGATTATTTATCCGAAATATGGTTGTTGTCTAAATGTAATTACATTATTGGATCACCAAATGGTGGCTTTAATGCAGCATTTATCATAAAAAACGAAAGTTTTAAGGACTCATATATATTTGATTTAGGTAAATATCCAAACACTAAGAAACAATTAGTATGAATTACAAAGGACAATTTTGAAATATATTAATATTGATTTACTTGAAATTCCTGTACATTATATAAATTTAAAAAAAGATAAAGAAAAGAATGATTTAATTATTAAGAATTTAAACAATCTTGGTTTTAAAAAAATTACTAGGCACGAAGGCATTCAGCACAAAAATTCATCAATTGGTTGTTCAAGGTCTCACCATATGGTTTTAAGCAAAGTGAAAGTACCATTTATATTGTTCGAAGATGATATTTTGATTAATAATTTTTTATCCAATATTGATATACCAGAGAACAGTGAAGCTATATATTTAGGAACTTCATCATGGGGAAGAAAAAATTCATGCTCGGGTCCATTTTTAGAGTATAAAAAAATTGATGAAAAAATTTTTAGGATATTTAATATGCTGTCAGCACATGCTGTGTTATATCTATCAGATGATTATAGAAAAATGTGTGAAAAAATTGCTTATCAATTTGGGTATGTCTATGAGAATTTTCAGGATATTGGATTTGCCGAAATTCAAAAATATTTTTATGTATATTGTTTCAACGATCCGATGTTTTTTCAATCAAGTAATTTACCTGCAACAAATAAAAAACTAATAGATTATTAAATTCAAAAATTTCAACTAGATAAGTTCTATTTACCTTATGAATAAATCTACACCACATTTAGGTAAATTTGATATAGATATAGCTACATTAATTATTTCATCAAATACTTATCCAGCTAAAAAAAATAGTGATATGCAAAAAAAAATATTTTTTGAACAAGATTTTGATAAGAAATTAACTTATTGGTATAAAGCTGGGCTAGAAACAGAAATGCGAGGAAGTAGATTTAAAACATTTGAAAACGATCTTTTAATTAATACTGACGATGGAACCACAAATATGGGTTTAAAAACTTTAATGGCACTTGAGTGGTTGGAAGAAAATAAAAATTATGACTTTGTTGTACGGCCAACTCCAAGCTCATATTTAAATTTTAATAATTTGTACAACCACATCAGCACTAGTTTTAATGGTGTTGAATATGTATATTCAGGAAAAATTCAGTCGACTAATGATAATGCCGGAAACAAGATTAATTTTGTAAGTGGTTCAACTTTAATTTTGAACAGAAATACTGTATTAAAAATATTACGGAATAGAGACTTATGGGATCATTCATATTGGGATGATGTTGCTTTATATATGTTACTAAGAGAATTAGAAATAACACCTCAACCGTTTGAAAGGTATGACGTTAGAGGAAATGCAATAACAGAAAACATTCCTCTTAACTTTTATCAATATAGATGTAGAGCAGACAATCATTACAACTATCCAAGGTTTCTAGAATCTACAAATATGAAGGTAGTACATAAAGTTACTAATAATTTAAAAATTGGTAATATAGAAAAAATTTTTTTAAAACTTTATTATTTTTTTGCAAAATTGTTCTATATCTATCAATTTGGCTGGAGAGCGTATCTATTAATCAGAAATGTTATGAAATTCATTTTACCCCAACGAGTTTATTTATTAATAAAATTAAAATTTTCAAAACAAATTGAAAGTTTTAAAAACGTTAGATTCAAAACTTAAGAATGAAAAAAATTTCTCTCATTGATCTTAAAGGCGGTTTAGGTAATCAAATCTTTCAAATAGCCTATGCTTTACATCTTAAAAATTAAGGACATAAGACATTCATTGATTTAAGTTTTTTTGATCAAGACAATTTATTTCCAAGAAATTTAGAAATTAATCCAAAAGATTTTGATTTAAAAACTATAAAATTTAAAAATAATAGACTCTTTTTCTTATTAAACACATGGTTCGAAGAAGATTCTAGCTTTTCAGTAAATGATTTTAAATTTTTAAATAGATTTGTAGGTTATTATCAAAACTTAAAATATTTAGAAGAAAGTAAGGATAAATTCAGGAGTGTTTTAGGTATAGAAGGTGACAAAACATTTCAAGAAACTGTTTTGATTCATATTCGACGTACAGATTATTTAAAGATATCCCAAGAATTAGATTTGGGATTTTACACTAACGCATTAAATGTCTTCAATCCAGACATTCAAATCGATATATTTACTGATGAAATAAATTTTCCATATGATAAAGTTTTTATTAAAAAAAATGTTCGAAATATTTTTTTAAATAATAATAAAACTTCCCCTTCCGAAACTTTGAGAAAAATGTGCATGTATAAGAATTTTATAATTGCTAATAGTTCGTATTCTTTAATAGCTGCGTATCTTTCTTTAAGCAATGAGAAAAAAGTAGTTTATCCTGAGCCATGGTTTAAAAATAGTAACATTTACATTAACAACATTCCTAAGTCATGGATTCCTGAAAAAAATATTTAATTTTTTTTAGTTTGTGTTTTATAAATTGTAAAAGTCAAATATATTTTATAAATGATTAATGAATAAAAAAGTAACCTGCTCAGAGATATAGTAATTAAGTTCAAAACAGAATTTATATATCCATATCCAATAAGAAAATAAGTAGATGAGATTAGAGTACAAAATAATATAAATACCTTCTGTTTCTTTGGTACATAATTATAAATTAAGACAAATAAAATCGAATTAAACATAAATTTATATCCCCAATTTTGATAAAAGTTTATTACATAAAGAGTGGGTAACAGAATAATTATTTTCTCTACTGTTTTTTCAGGAAAATTTAAAGAATTGTATAAAACATTTATCTTTAATTTATTTCTAAATATGACACCAATAAAAATGAATATAAGAAATAAATATGAAACTTCATCGTAGCCAATAAAGTTAATTACTAATTTTAAATCATGCAAAACCCCAAAGGATCTAGTAAAACTAATTGGCTCAGGCAAAACAGATTGGTTTATTATATAATGTTGAACTAAAAAAAAAGCTGAGAATATTAATGCTGTAAAAATTTTAAAGCTATCATATTTATTTTCCTTCATATAAGAAATTGCTAAAAGTCCAAGTAGTAAAAAAATTGGATAGGTCTTTATTAAAGATAGCAAAATTAACATAAAAATATTTATATTTATTTTTTGGTAATTTTTTTCTTTAAATAGCCACACAACATAAAAAAGAACAAAAATGTCACTGTTTAGTGAATAAAAAAGAAATTGAAATGCTGGTGAAATAATAATTGTTACAATCAACAAAATGTTTTTTTTACTTATGATTAAGAAATACAAATTTATAATTACAAACATTATTGCTAAAAATTGCGTAGTAAGCCAAATATCAAGATTTCCTAAAAATAAAAATTCGGTTAAAGGACCGTAACCAATAGTTTCTGGACATAGTTCTTTATAATTATTGAACTTATAAAAATATACAACATCACTTGAATTGCATCTTAGGTAGTGCAAAAAGTTTTGCATATCCCAAAAAATCACTGAATTTAAATTACCAGAAAATAACTTATAGAAATTTATTAAATAGTAAGTAACTGGTAAAAGCTTAAAGTAAATAATTAAATCTTTTATTAATGATTTATCGAATAAAATTATGCGTGTGACTAAAAAAAGATATAAAAAAGCAAACAATTTTAAATCAAAAAAAATTGACAAATGACAAACAAAAACTAGTAAATAAGAAAATTTATTGTTAATTTTCATAACAATTAGATTAATAAATAATAATTAAATATCATTAAATTAAATTAAAATGAAAAAGCAAAAAAAACTAAAAGCAAATTCTTGGAATTTAATTCCAAAACCCAAAGACTATTCATCATATAAATTAGAAGATATAAATAATTTTTTATTTGAAAATAATAAAAAATATCTAGCACATGGAATGGGTAGAAGTTACGGAGATGTTTGTTTAAATAATGGAGAAATAATATTTACAAAAAATTTTAAAAAAATATTAGATTTTGATTCTAAGAATGGCTTCTTAATTTGCGAGTCAGGAATAACAATTAATGAATTGCTCAATTATTTAACTCCTAAAGGATGGTTTTTACCAGTAGTTCCAGGTACAAGTTTTGTTACAATTGGAGGTGCAATTGCAAATGATATACATGGAAAAAATCATCATAATGTTGGTAGTTTTGGTAATTTTGTAGAAGAGATAGAGATACTTACTTCTACAGATTCTATTTTAAAATGTTCCAGAAATGAAAATCCTAATTTATTTTATGCAACTATTGGTGGACTCGGTCTTACTGGGTTAATCGTAAGTGCAAAGATAAGATTAAAAGAAATTGAAAGCCAATTTATTGAAACTTCAACAAAAAGATTTTTTTCTTTTGATGAATATTTGGAATTAAATAATTTATTTTCATCAAAGTATGAATACACAGTAAGTTGGGTAGATTTTCAATTTCACAAAAAAAATAATAAAGTTAGAGGTGTTTATATTTATGGAAACCATATGAAAAGGATGAAAAAAGAGAAGAAAATTTACAACTTTAATATTAATTTCCCATTTAAACTTCCATTTTCTTTAGTTAATAATTTTACTTTAAGGATTTTAAATGAAATTTATTTCTTTTTAAATAAAAATAATGAACTTAAAATTCAACACTATAGATCATTTTTCTTTCCACTTGATTCGATTAGAAATTGGAATAGGGCTTATGGCACAAAAGGATTTTTCCAATATCAGTTCGTGATATCAGATGATAAGGCAAAAGAGGTTTTAAAAGAAATTTACAATTCATTAAAATCTTATAACCAAAGAGTTTGCTTAGGTGTATTAAAAACTTTTGGCAGTATTAAATCTGAGGGGCTTCTATCATTTCCTCAAAAAGGAGTGACTTTAGCAATAGATATACAAAACAAAGGCAAAAAAACACTCGACCTTTTAAATGAATTAGATTCAATTGTAATAAAAAGCGGTGGACGAATTTATCCTGCTAAGGATGCAAGAATGAGTAAAGAATCATTCAATTTATCATTTGATAATATTAATAACTTCAGTAATTACATTGATCCTAAATTTAATTCATTGTTTAAAGAAAGAAATTTTTAATTTAGATAATTTTTTTGTCAATAGTGCTAATAAATAAAATTTTGAACGATACTTTAAATGATTTTTATCAATTGCTACTATTTTAACTTTACTTTGGTTAGTTTCATTTAAATCTCTTTGATCAAAGCAGTAATAACGTGAAAGAATTTTATCAGGGGGGTTGATGCTGAAGTATTTATTTAAGTGACTTTCATCGTGCCACTTTGGAATAGCATTATTTTTAATATCCAACTTAATATTTTGATCAAGTGTTTCAACTAATTTTAAAAAGAAAGTCTTTTTACCACCAAAAAAACCCCCTGCAAAATAAGTATTTAAAGTTAATTTTTCTTCTTCTCCAATATATGCTTTTGAATTTATATTTTGGGAAGTTGGAAAAAAGATATTTTCTGAATCCGAATAACCAGGATGAGTTGTACAAATTAAGTTTGCAAGAATTTTATTTTCTACTGGATTAATAATTTTCATATCAACATCTAAATAAAAAATATAATCAAATTTTGTAATATCATTTTTTGCATTATTGAAATACTCAAATCTTTTTAAAGTTGCAAATGGCCATTTTTCATGCTTAATAGGGATTATTTTTGTATTTTTATTTTTGGATTTATATTTTAACTTATTTGTAAACAAAATTATATTTACATCTTCACTTTGAAGAAAATATTTATAGATGTCTTCTTCTAATTCAGAAAAAAATTCTATATATTTATTAGTTGCAATTATTAAAATTCCAATTTTCAACATTATGTTAAGTTTATATATTTTATAAAAATTATTAATTAATTGTTTTTGAAAATAATTTCTAAAATATAATGTACTCAATGGCAGTATCTTTTAATTCCTTAGGTGAACTTGGTAGATTAGGAAATCAAATGTTCCAATATGCTTTCCTACTTAATTTAAATAATTTAGAAAATACAACAATTAAGATTCCAAACGTAAAAAAAAAGAAAAGCTCAGACTATAAACTTCCAAAAGTTTTTAATTTGAATAATGAAATAGAATACTCAGAATCAAGTTTTGAAAGATTAGTATTTGAAAAAAATGTAAATACAGTTACATATGATAAAAGAATAAAAAATATTCAATTTGAAGAAAAAGATATATATGGATATTTCCAATCTTACAAATATTTTGATCATATAAAAGAAATTGTTGTAAAAAATTTTCAATTTAAAAGTGAAATAAAAAAAGTAGTTGATAAATTACTTCATGACAATCATTTAAATGTAGATAATTACTTTTTTATACATATTCGAGGGTCTGATTATCTTAAAAAATCAGAATTTCATTTTAATTTAGATCAAATGTATTACAAAAAATCATTAAAATATTTTCCTTCAGATATGAAATGTATCATTTTTACAGATGATGTAGGGTATGCAAAAAAGTTTAAAATTTTTCAACAAAGTAGGTTTCAATATTTTAATGATTTTAAATTTGAAAAAAATCAATCTATTAAAGACGCTTATGAGCTATATTTGATGACTCTTTGTAATGGCGGAATCATAGCTAATAGTTCATTTAGTTGGTGGGGTGCCTATCTCCAAAACAGTATTGATAATGTAATAGTTGCACCAAATTACAAATATTGGTTTGGATATAGATATAGTTTTAATGCTGAGGAATTAATATATCCAAGTTGGCTGCAAATTAGGCCTGGGTGGGCATCAATTTTAAAAAATAAATTTGATTGGTTTTTTTATAAAATTAAATTATTGAAAGTAAAAATCAAAAAAGCTATTTAAATTTCTCATGTAAAGATTTTGTAATAATTATATTTTTATTTTTTGAATTCCAATAATAATAAGAAATGAAATTTTCTATTATTATTGGGAGCTCTTCGTAAGATTTTTTTAAAAACTTAAAATATATATTAAAAATTCCTTGTTCATTTGTAATAGAAATAGGATATTTGTTTGTCAAGTCGATGAGATCTTTAAAAGTTGTTTTTTCAATAATTCCTGTATCAAAAAATAAAACTCCAGTTTGAAAATAGTACTTATCTTGAAGGTTAAAGTTTTTGTTTAAATCTTCAAATTTTTCTTTTTTATCGTCAAATTGAGATTTTAAAATTCTTGTGTAATCAGGATATCCATCAGAACGAGCGTATAATTTTTTAATTGGTTTTTGATCCAAAATTAAGTTAATGTCGTGATGGATGGTCATATTTATGTCTAAATAAAATAAGTAATCCCATTTTTTCATTTCATATTTAAAAAGATTAAATTTTTGCCATTGAAACCTCTTAGTTGTGTGTCTATTGGGGAAAGATGAAAGTGTTTTTAAACTCAGTTCTGCACTTTTTTTAAATTTTATTTTTTTAAACCTCATGACTTTAATTCTTTTATTGTTTCTTATTTCTGAAATTAAAAAAGTTGGGCTAAAAATTGATGTAACAAGAACTATTTCACCTTTATATTTACCAACATTAGTTAATTGTTTATGTATTCTTGGAAAATTTTTGTATAAGTATTTAAAATCTGCGACGAAACAAACTGCGGTTTTTGTGCTATTTTTTGTCATAATTTAAATAAATATATTAAGCAATTTTCTTGTATCTTAGAGTATATACTCAAATATAATCATATAAAGTGAAGAACTTTTTAGTGATAATAAAAGACATACTTTATGTGTCTCGTCTAACAAATACGAAAAATAAAAAAATATTAATTTTTATTTCAGTAGTCTTATCTCAATTAACGGCGGGAACAGATCTTCTATTGATAGGGATATTTGCATCAGTAATTGCAGATCAATTTACAAATGTTGAAAGTCTAAATAATTTTTTGAATTTTGTAAATTTGAATAAATTCATAATTATTGTTTTGGTTGCGTTTAGGTATTTAGTTAATTATGCACAAGCATCAATATTAAAAAAAATTGAATTAGATGTTCTGGTTAATTTAAGAATTTATATTTTTAAAAAAATCTTAAAAGAAAAAAATTATTCAAGATCGGATTCTTTTTATTACATTAATACTTTATGTGGGCATATTTCATTTTTTTATTCAAGTTTTGCACAGCTAGTAAATCATTTACTTCAGGCTTTTGCATATGGGTTTTATCTTGTATTATCAGATTTAAATTTAATGTCATTTTTCATCACAGGTGTGCTACTGCTTTCATTTCCAATTAAAAAATTGATTAAATTAAGTAGAGACTACATGCACAGAACTTTTATTTATGGAAAAGACTCTAATGAAGAAATTGGTAGAGCAGTAGATAATTTATTCCTCATAAAAATTTTAAGAATGGAAAAACAGGAATTATCGAGATTTTCCAACACTATGAGTAAAATTTATAATTTTACATTTAAAAACTATCAAATTTCTTTTATAAATACGCAATTACCGAATTTCTTCACACTCTTAGTATTTTCAATAGTATTGAACATTGAACAATTTTTAAAATTTTTAACTCTAGATTTTTTAGGTGTAACTTTAAGATTGTTTCAATCAGTTTCGGTAGTATCAAATTCGCTAAACCAAGTTGCAAATTCTCAGATTCATATATCGAAATTTGTAGAATTAGAAAACTTAACACCAAATAAAAATGAAAATTATTTTAATATTTTTGAAGAAAATAAGTTAGAAGTAAAAGATGTTTCGTTTAAATATAACAATAGTGATGTTTATATATTTGAGAATTTAGATATTAGTTTTAATAAAAATACTCATAATTTAATTCTGGGAGCAAATGGTACTGGAAAAAGTACTTTATTAGGAATTATCGGAAATGTTTTAATACCCCAAAAGGGTTCTGTAAATTCATTTTCAAATAAATTTGGATACATAGGAGCAAGTCCTTTTGTATTTAATATGTCAATTAGAGACAATATACTTTACGGTAATAATTCAAACATTGAAGATGAATTGATTCTAAATTATTTATATGAATTAGAAATGTTTAAAGAAAAAAACTCTTATGATTTAGATAGGTTGATTGACAACACATCATTATCATCTGGTCAAATGCAAAAAATGGCTTTTATAAGATCTTTATTGGCAGATCCAGAAATACTATTACTTGACGAAGCAATGGCAAATTTAGACGATGATTCAAAAATGAAAATATTAAGTATTCTGAATAAACAAAATGTAACTTTAATTAATTCAACCCATGATCCAGACAGGTTTCAAAATGTAGATGCAGTTTTTAAAATAGAAATTATTAACGATATAAAATTTATTAAAAAATTATCATAAATATGAAAAAAATATTAGTAGTTCATAATTTCTACAGGAACAAAGGTGGTGAGGATACAAATATTCTTGAGGAGTTAGAATTTTTAAAAGAAGATTTTGAAGTTTATTTTTATTCTGAAGACAACCTTAATTCTTTAAATTTTTTTGATATTTTATCATTCTTGACTATTTCAAATTATCGCTCAAACAAAAAGTTTGTAAAATTATTAAACAAAGTCCAGCCAGATTTAGTGTATATTCACAACACTTGGTTTAAAGTAAATTTAGGTATATTTAAGGTTTTAAAAAAAAGAAAAATCAGAACAGCTTTAAAAATTCACAATTTTAGATATGAATGTTCAGTTCATATGTTTGCTAGTAAGCATTTAAAGAATGAAACAGTTTGTTATCAATGTGGGTTTAAGCTTAAACCATTTCAATTATTCAATAAATATTTTAAAGAGTCTTATTTGAAATCATTTTTTTTATATTTGTATTCAAAAAAATATTTTAAGATAATGAAAGATTTCCCAATATCTATAATTGCTTTAAATCAATTTCATAAAAATAAATTAATTGATTTCGGAATTAACCAAAATAAAATTGAAATGATATTTAATCCAATTAATTTTCAAAATTATAACTCAGCAAAGTTAAAAGAAAACATTGTTGTATATGCAGGGAGAATTTCTGAAGAAAAAGGTGTTGATGAAATTTTGAAGTCTTGGCAAAAAAGTGAGCTAAAAAACTTTGAATTAATTGTCATAGGCGATGGCGAAGATAGAGAAATTCTTGAGAGGCAATATAAAAGTAAAGATATTATGTTTTTAGGCCATTTAGAAATAGAAGAGGTTCTTAAAATTATTTCAAAAGCCAAAGCAGTTGTTGTTGCTACAAAGCTATATGAAGGCCAGCCAAGAGTGCTATGTGAAGCATCTAGTTTAGGAACATTATCAATTTACCCATCTTTTGGTGGAATGGATGAATTTTTTCCAAAAGATTATGAATATTCATTTGAACAGTTTAATTATGAAGATTTAGTAAATAAATTTAATCAGCTAGAAGATACAGAAAAATTTAAATTAAATCAAGAAAATGTCTTAAAAAATATTCATAAAAAATTAAATAAAGACGACTTAAAAAAAAGATTTCTTAACTTGATGTAAGATTATGAAAGTTTCAATAATTATGTCAGTATTTAATGATGAGAAAAGTGTAGGTAAATCTATTGAGAGTATTTTAAATCAAACATATGATAATTTTGAATTAATAATTGTTGAAGACGCTTCTACTGACAATTCTAAAGAAATAATTGAAAATTATAGGAATTCAGACGAGCGGATTAAATTATTTTCTAATAATAAAAATATTGGACTAACAAAATCACTTAACATAGCACTAAGTTACTCAAAAGGTGAAATCATAGCAAGACAAGACTCAGATGATATTTCACTTAAAACACGGCTTAAGAAACAGGTTGATGTATTAAGTACGAATAAATATAGTTTTTCAACAACTCGAGCAATAAACTCTGTAACCAATAAACTTATGCCACGCTTTACTTATTATTTACCACAAAGACTGGTAATGAAATATAAAAATCCATTTATTCATGGAACTTTAATGATTAAGAAAAAAGTATTACTAAAAGTTGGAGGATACGATGAGAGATTTTATTACTCTCAAGACTACAAATTATATTCAGATTTACTGAAGCAAAAATACAATTATCATTTTATAAAAGAACCGCTGTATGTTTTAAATTTACAAAACAATATATCCTCAAACAAACGAAAAGAGCAAAAGTATTATTTTGATTGTGTTAAGAAGGACAAAAACCCAAAATTTGTTATTTGATTAATGATTTAATCATAATTTCGATAATTTTTTCAGTATTCATTTTTGTTTTCCAGCCAATTTCTTCATTTATTTTTTTTGGATTTGAGACCATTCTGACTGGATCATTTTTTCTTAATATATTTGGATCTAAATTAATATATTTTTCGTAATTTAAGTTAAATTGATCAAAAATAATTTCTACAATCGATTTCACTTTAGTTTCTATTCCTGACCCTAATACATAATCAAAACTTTTTCCTTTTTGGGTAATTTCATAAATTCCTTCTGATATATCTCCTGCATAAGACCAGTCTCTAGAAAATTCCAAGCTACCTATTGTGAATTTATTTATTTTTTTTTGAGAAATTAAATAAGCATTTTTTATTAATTTCATAAATAAATAATTTTCTTTTCTATATTCTGATTCATGATTAAACATTATTCCAGAGTAAATATCCCAATTGTATTTTTTATTTAAGTTGCTAACCATTAAGTGATTGTGTAACTTACCTTTTGCATACGGAGAATTTGGTTTAAACAAAGAAGTTTCATCATAGATTATCTGTCTATTGTTAAGTCCGTACATTTCTGATGTAGAAGCTTGAAAAAACCTGCAAAAATTATTTGTATTAATTAGTGCATTAATTAAGTTGGTAAAAATATTTTTAATTTCATTTTCATAGTTTGGATTTCTTATTGACTCATAAACTGAACTGGGGCCACTCAGGTTAAATACAATATGTGGAAAAATATCATTTAAGAAGTTTTCAACTTGTACAGAATTGTTTAAGTCAATGTTTAAAAGACGAATATTTTGGTTTTTTTTTAATCCATATTCTTTGATATTCAAAACCTTCAAGAAATCTTGTGTTTTCATATTTCTTGATACACCATAGATGTTTATTGATTCGTGTAAATTTAAGAGTTTTTTGACTAAAAAAATACCATCTTGTCCAGTAATACCTGTTATTAATACTTTCATAAATATAATAATGATAAGCTAACATATGTAAAAAGTAATAGTTCTATATTAAAAAATGAAAATTTATATAACTAAAATTAAAGAATCTTGGATAATTGACAGAATTAAAAAAGAATGGGAAGTTTATCAAAATGAATTTACCACTAAAAACCAATTTAACGCCGACATATTATGGGTTATTGCGCCATGGGCTATAAATCAAGATAAACTACACAAAAAAAATAAAAAGAAAATAGTTTATTCTATTTACCATGTAGAAGATACATCTGAAGAAAGTATTGAACTAGCTCAGTTACGAAAAATAGAAGAATTTGTTGATGCATTTCATGTTATTTCAATCGAAACAAAAGAAATTTTAATGCGGTTAACAACGAAACCAATATATTTTTTACCTCTCTGGGTAAATCAAAACATATGGTTTGAAAAAGATAACAAATCAGAAATTAGAAAAAAATATGGATTTAATTCAAAACAGTATCTTATTGGGAGTTTCCAGAGAGATACAGAGGGTAGTGACCTCGTTTCACCAAAGCTTGTGAAAGGACCAGACATTTTTCTTGAAATTGTAAACAAACTTTATGAAAAAAATAAAAATATCTCAATTGTGTTAACCGGTACAAGAAGGCAGTACATAATTTCAGAGTTAAATAAATTAAAAATACCATATAAATATTTTGAAATGAGTGAATTTAGTGAGTTGAATGATTTATATAATATTTTGGATCTATATTTAGTTACATCTCGTCTCGAAGGGGGTCCTCAAGCAATAGTAGAGTGCGGTTTGATTAGAACTCCTGTCATATCTACTAATGTTGGTATTGCAAAACATGTTCTTCCAAATAAATCTATTTTTGATTTTCAAAATATAGATACTTTTTTCGAATGCTCTACTGATGTTGAATTAGTATTTAAAAATGTTAGCAAGCTTAAAATACCCACTGGAATGGAGGGTTATCTGGAAATGTTTAATGAGGTATATGAAAGTTAGTATAGGTTCTAGGATCGTCAAAGGTCCATGGGGTGGAGGTAATCTTTTTGTTATAAATTTCAAAAACTATTTAATAAAAAATGGTGTAGAAGTTATACATGATTTATCAGAAAGCAATATTGACGTAATTTTTTTGACTGATCCTAGAAAAAAAACTCAATCATCTTCAACATTTAATCATTTAGATATTGCAAAATACAAAAAAAATGTAAATCCTAATGTATTGGTAATTCAAAGAATTAATGAATGTGATGAAAGAAAAGGAACAAATGGAATAAATAATTTATATCTTGAGGCTAGTAGGTTTGCAGATCACATAATATTTGTAAGTTCATGGCTAAGAGAGATTTACTTAAAACTAGGAATGAAAAAAGAAAAAACTTCTGTGATTATGGCAGGTGCAGATAGTAAAATTTTTAATTATTCTAAAGTGAAAAAACTTGATGAAAATAATATAAAATTTGTAACGCATCATTTGAGCTCAAACTTTAATAAAGGATTTGACGTATATCAAAAATTTGATGAGCTATTGTCAAAACCAAAATATAATAACTTAAGTTTTACATATATTGGCAATGTAAATGAATCAGTTAGTTTTAAAAATGTTATCATTAAAAATCCGATAAGCGGACTTAACCTTGCTGAAGAATTAAAAAAACATGATATTTATATAACAGCATCAATTAACGAACCATCAGGAAATCACCATATTGAAGCTGCTCAATGTGGTTTACCTATTCTTTTTAAAAACAGTGGAGGAATACCAGAATACTGTGATGGGTTTGGTGTAGGTTTTGATAAAAGATTTGAAGAAGCATTAGATGAAATTATAAATAATTTTAAAACATATAAATCTAACTTAATCAATTATCCTTTTAATTCAGAAAATATGTCCAAAGAAATTTTATCTTTAATGAATCAATTACTTGAAGGAAATGATTATTATGAGTCCAAAAATTTTAAAAGCAAAATAATATTTTTAACCAAACAGAAGTTTATTAAATGGTATATCAAGCTCGATAGTTCCTATAAAAATTTTAAATCAATTATTAAACAGATAATATTAAAATTGTTTTAAATACGAAACTATATATGAAATTTAAATCATTCTTTAAGCAAAATTATCAAAACATATTTATATATATCATAAAAGTTTTCATTTTTTTAACCTTTTTATTTTCTAGATCATTTATGGGTATTAATATATTTGGATTTAGAATTGGGGAAATTTTAATTGGCTTTGTTACATTATTTTTTCTAGTGTATTTTTTTATTGCTCCTTTATTTTTAAATAAGCATCTTTTTAACAATAAAAAAATTACAATTTTAAGTATTTTTCTAGTTCTTACATTCTTATATAGAAATTTTATAAATGACGTTGAATTCACAAACACTTCGATCTATCAAAACTCTACATATATTTGGACATTTGGAGCGATAGCTATTGGATGTATACTTTTAAAAACTAATCAAATTCTTTTCAAAAAAGTTGATGTCTATTTATCACTGTTTGGTTTATTTATAATTTATGTTTATACAACCGGAGGTATTAGTGAAAATACTCAAAACATTTTTTTAAATTATACTGATAAGTTTGAATATCCTAAAGGATCTGATGTATTGTTAGCTTCTGTTGTAATTTTATACCTTGTACTTTTTAAGTTAAAGTTTTCAAATATTTCTTTAAATATAGTAATTATTTATACAGCTTTATTTGTTCCATTATTTTTATACAAAAGTAGAAGCGGATTTTTTAGTATATTGATATTTTTAATATTCGTATTGAATTACTTTAAAAATAAAAAAATAAAAATAGACAGGAGTAACAAGCTTACTTTTGTAATTTCAATAATTATTTTTTTAATATCAACAAGTTGGGTTGTTAGTAGAAATATTGTACTCGACTCAGATATTACTGAGGAATTGAAATTCGCAATTACTAATCGTTACTCAACGATATATGACAACAAATACGAAGAAGAAATTTTAGAATTGGGTTTATTCTACTTTCGAGATAATAGGATTTTTTCAACAGACGGTAATTTAAATTGGAGGTTTCAAATATGGCAAGATGTGTTCGAAGATCTTTTTAAATCTAATGAACTTATTTTTGGTTATGGTTTTGATGATATTATTCCTGCGATGGATAATGATCAAAGATATGGGGAAGATGGGTTAAATATCCATGTTCACAATTACTTTGTACATATCCTTTCACGAGGAGGGCTTGTTCATTTAGGAATAATTTTGATTCTTTATTTTGTTCTTTATAAAATTTATAAAAAACAAAATTATGGAAACAACTTTTTAATGTTGTCACTGCCCCTATTATTTAATTCTCTTTTTGATCCAAGCATGGAAAATTCTCATTACCCGGTTATATTATTTTTAGTATTAGGATTAGTCTTTAATAACGATAAAATATTCAATGAGGATTTAGAAACTTGAAAGCTTTTATTACTGGAATTACTGGTCAAGACGGTTATTATTTAGCGAAACATCTACTTGAAAACGATTACGAAGTACATGGTGCTATTAGAAGATCATCAAGTTTTAATACAACAAGAATTGATGGACTTATTTCTAATTATTTTGATGATAATCAAATGAGTTTATACTATTCAGATTTACTGGATGCTTCTTCTTTGAATAATTTAATCAATACAATCAAGCCAGATGAAATTTATAATTTGGCAGCACAGTCACATGTTGCAGTTTCATTTAAAAATCCTCTATATACAACACAAACATCTACTATTGGGCCACTAACTTTATTGGAAGCTGTTAAAAATGCAAAGTATGATATTAAATATTATCAAGCTTCATCTTCCGAAATGTTTGGTGGTATTGATGAGAGTATTCTTTCAGAAGGATCTCCTTTTAATCCAAAAAGTCCTTATGCCGTAGGAAAATTATTTGCTCATGAAATGACAAAAGTTTATAGAGACTCATATGATTTGTTTTGTGTAAACGGAATCTTATTTAACCATGAGTCTCCATTTAGAGGAGAAACTTTTGTTACTCGAAAAATTACAAGAGCAGTTGGTCGTATATCAGAAGGAATTCAAGACAAACTAACTTTAGGTAATTTAGATGCAAAAAGAGACTGGGGATTTGCTGGAGATTATGTTAAAGGTATGAAATTAATGTTAAGCCATGAAAAGCCAGACGACTGGGTTCTCGCTTCAGGTGAAACACATACCGTTCAAGAGTTTGTAGAGCTTGCATTTAATTATGTAGGTTTAAATTGGGCTGACTATGTCGTAACATCAAAAAAATACTATAGACCCAATGAAGTAAACCATTTATTAGGTGATCCTACAAAAGCAAAGAAGCAATTAGGATGGAAACCAGAATTAGATTTTAAAGGTCTTGTAGACTTAATGGTTGAATCAGATATCAAACTAGCTCAACAAGAGAAAGTTCTACTTCAACAAGGGCTTATCAGTCCTACTTGGGAAAACCCAAAACAAATTTAATTACTATAAATTTTCTTGATACCACTTATATGTGAGTTCTAAACCTTTTTGAAGTTCAATTTTAGGTTTCCATCCCATATTATTTATTTTTGTTGAATCTAATAATTTTCTAGGGTTTCCATCTGGATAATCACTATTGAAAGTGATCTCGCCTTGGTAGTTTGTTGTTTTAACTAATTTTTCAACCAATTGTCTTATTGAAACCTCTTCATTGCTTCCTACATTTATTAAGTCATCTTGGATATTGTTTTGTATTATATACAAAATTGCATCTGCAAGGTCGTCTACATATAGAAACTCTCTCAAAGGCTTTCCTGTTCCCCAAACTTCAAAATTTTTAGCATTATTTATTTTAGTTTTATGTAGTCTTGACATTAAACCAGGTATTACATGACTTTCTTTGTCTGAAAAATTGTCATTTGGTCCATATAAATTAGTTGGCATTAAATTTACTATATTATGCCCATACTGGTCTTTTAGCGATCTTCCCAACTCAATTGCAGAAATTTTTGCCATTGCATATGGAGAATTAGTTTTTTCTAATTCACCGGTCATAAAATATTCTTCTTTAATTGGGTTAGGAGCGTTTAGTGGGTAAATACAACTACTTCCTAAATTTATTACGTTTATAGAGTTGTTCTGAATAATTGATTCCAAAACATTAATATTAATTTTTAGATTCTCTAATATAAAATCTGCTCTATATGTATTGTTTGCTAATATTCCACCTACTCGTGCTGCGGCATTGACTATATAGTTTGGTTGTAAATTTGCAATATAGGTTTGAACATCTAAAAAATTAAATAGATCTAATTCACTTCGTTTTGGTGAATAAATTTTATAATCATTTGTACTTTTTAAAGTTCGAACTAATGAACTTCCCACCAAACCAGAACTTCCTAGAATTAATATTTTCATCTAAATTATTTTAATAAATTCTTATTGGTATCTAGAGAAACTGAATTAAAATTCAAGAGTGTGTGGATTTACTGGTGTAATTTCTTTTGAAAATATTAACAATCAATTAGTTAAAAAAGCGAATAAATTTTGTATATGCAGAGGCCCAGACAATTTTTCAGAAACAAATGGAAAAGATGATTTAAATTTTGACTTAATATTTAACAGATTATCAATTGTTGACTTAAATAATAATGCAAATCAACCAATGTATTCTAAAAAATACAATTCTCTAATTATGTTTAATGGAGAAATATATAATTCCCCAGACTTGAGAAAGGAATTAATTAATAAATATAACTTTATTACAAGTCATTCTGATACTGAAACTTTGTTTGCTGGCTTAAATATTTTTGGAATAGAATTTATAAAAAGATTGGAAGGTCAGTTTTCTATTGTTTATTGGAATAAAATAAACAAAAAGATTTATTTAATAAAAGATAGACTTGGGCAAAAGCCGTTATTCTTTAGCTTGTCTAATCACACACTAAATTTTGGTTCAAACTTAAAATCTGTTTACAGTTTAAATCAAAAAAATTCTTTGAGTAAAGAAGCTTTAGATGAATATATATTATATGGTGTAAATTTATCCCCTAATACAATCTTCAGTGAAATATCTAAAGTAGATCAAGGATCGTATATTGAAATTGATTATGATAAAAAATACTTCAAACCAATAAAAAATAAGTATTGGCAACCTTCTAGTTTTATTGATGATAAAGAATTTAGTGAAGATGAGTTTTTTAATTTTTTCCATCAATCTGTAGAAAAAAGATTAATTTCAGACGTACCTGTAGCTAGCTTTTTGTCTGGAGGTTTAGACTCTACAAGTATTGTAAAAAGTTTAAGTGATTCAGGTCATGAGCTAAATACATTTTCAGTAATAACTGATAACAATAAAATTAATGAAAAAAAATATATTGATAACGTTGTCCAAAAATACAAAACAAATCATATTGAAATAGAGGTTGGAAGCTCTATTTCAAATGATTCAGTTTATGAATCTCTCAATAGTTTGGATGAACCATATGGAGACCCATCTATTGTACCGACTTATTTATTGAGTAATTTAATTTCTTCAAATTATAAAGTTGCATTGTCAGGCGATGGTGGTGATGAACTATTAGGCGGTTATGAAAGAATGTTGAATCACTTAAAAAATAGAAGTAAATTTGATTTTATATCTGCAGCTTTATATAACTATTATCCACCAATTTTTGGTACAGGTATAAAATTAAAATCAAGATCCAATGATTACATTAATTCTCATTTTGGATACTTAATAGATGATAAATTTGGAAATTTATTACTAGAAAAGAAGTCGATTTCATATAAACAACTTCTAAGTTTAGAAAATAATTTATTTAAATCAATAATGTCTAATGAATATAAATATTATTTATCAAATCAAATGCTGCTTAAAGTTGACAGAGCTTCAATGGCTAATTCATTAGAAGTAAGGTCCCCGTTTGTAGATCATAAGTTAGTTGAATATGTATTTGCTCACTCTACAGAACACCTAGACTCTCAATACCCAAAAAAAATATTATCTAATTATTTATCCTCGGATTTTGATAATAATTTTTTATACAGACCAAAACAAGGGTTTATTTTTGATTACAAAACATGGGTTTTTGCAAATTTAACTGAAATTAATGAAACTATATTTTCTAGTGAGCTTCACAAATTCTATAATTTAGATAAATTAAATAAACTTACATTAATAAAATCCAGAACAAATACTTTAAGAATATGGAGAGTGTTTGTACTTGCAAATTATTTGTTACAACTTAAGTCAACATAATCTTTGTACATTACATCTACAATTTTTCTGATATCATTTTTTTCTACACTTTTTTTGGCTTCAGTCGAAATATTTCTCTTCAACAATTGATTTTTGAATGTTGAATTAAATTTTTTATTTAAATCCTGAAGATTCTCAAATAGAAAACCATTTTTATTATCTTGGATTAGTTCTTCATGATTTTTTATATTGCTTGCATAAACTATACAGCCACTGTTAAGCGCTTCTAAAATTGTTTTTGGATTACCTTCGTATTTTGATGTCGACAAAAAATATTCATATTTTGTAAATAACTCTATAAGTTTCTCATGATCTAAGTTTCCTAGGAAATTTATGTTCAAATTTGTGCTTTTAGCTTGATGAATTAAATCTTTATATTCTGCACCAGTTCCTACAATATCTAAAGTTAAATATTTGTTATCTTCTATAAATTTAATCGCTTCAGTATAGTTCTTTTGGCTTTCTAATCTTCCAACCATCAAAACTTTATTTTTATATTTAACAATATTTTTTTGTCGGCCTTTTTCAATCCAATTAGGCACTAAAGAAATATTTTTTATATTCTTAAAGTTCTCTTTAAGAAATTTATAATCTTGATTGCTGGTAACTGTATATAAGTCTGATAGTTTAAGTGCATATTTGGTTAAAATCTTGTTAAATTTTTGGTTAACATAATTTTCATTATTATATATTGAAAACAAATAAGCATCATAACCTGTTCTAACAAGTAGGGGTTTCTTTGTAATAAATTTTAATGTCAATGTTATCCAAGCTCCATGCAATTGGTGTTGATGAAGCAAATCACAGTCAGAAACTAATTTTCTCAATTTGAATGCAAACAATAAAGATTTAAGCAATCGCAAATACTTGTTATTTGGTCTTTTTACATATCGATATATTGATATGAATTCAAAACTTTCAGGAAGATTTATTTTTTGAGTATCATAAGTAAAAAACTTGAATTGAATATTGTATTTTTCATTCAAACGCTTATATATTCTCAATTCTCTATTAAGTATGCCCGAACTTATTAATGTATTTATTTGGTAGTCATATGTAAAAAATACTGCAATTTTCATTTTTAATACTAAGGTTATTTTAATGAGTAATATTACTTATATATTTACCTCAGGCAGAGCCGATAAATTAAATGATAAAAATTATGCAGACGACTTTTTTTATGGATTAAGGCATTTAAACAAAAAATTTAACGTAGAGATTATTGAATTTAAAAAAAAATCTAAACTATTAATAAATATAGAGCATATTTTATCAAAAGCTTTTAGTTTGCCATTTTATATTTTTAGTTTAATAAGCTTAGAAAACATAAAAAAAATAAAAAATAGTGATAAACTCATTTTAATTTCTGAGTCCACAGCTTTTGCAGTACTTCCAATTTTATTATTTCTTAAAAAGAAAAAGAATATCCAAGTTTACTTATTTGTAATGGGGTTATACTCAAAAAAATTAAATTATAAATTTACATCTTTTATTCATCATTTTTTAATAAAATTTTTATATAAGTATGTAGATAAATTGTTTTTTTTTAGGAAATGCTGAATACGGAAGGGCATTAAAGCTACACGGTGATGAAAGAAAATTGTATTTTAGACCTTTTTGTATAGATGTATCTTTTTGGACTACAAAAAATAAATCTTCTAAAACAAGAAAAAAAATACTTTTTATAGGCAATGATGGAAATAGAGATTTTGATCTATTAATTAGTATTGCTAGTATCATGCAAGATTTTAAATTTACTTTTGTTTCCTCTAGTTCTAAATTAGATAGTTGTAAACTTACAAATGTCGAAATCATAAAAGGTGACTGGAGTAATGGAAAATTTAATGATTTTTTTATAAAAGATATATATGAAGAATCAGACTTAGTAATTTTACCTTTAATAAATTCATATCAACCATCAGGACAAAGCGTTGCATTACAAGCTATGTCAATGGAGAAACCAGTTATGATATCAAAAACTAAAGGATTTTGGTCTGATAAAGATTTTCAACATAATTTAAATATAATTTTCATTAATTCTTGGGATTCACTTATATGGAAAAATAGTATTTTATATTATTTTGAAAACTATAAATTAATTGATAATATTTCAACAAATTCTTGTAAATTGGTATACGAAAAATACAATTTAGAGTATTTTAATAAGCAATTGATCAAAGACCTAGGTCTAATAGGTTAGGTAATTAGTTATATTTATGAAAATTAATAGTAATACATTTTATAAGAGACACGAACTTGAACTTGAAAAATATTTGTTGCAGAAAAAATCTTTACACATTACTAATGTAAAGTCCAAAAACAAATTAGATATAAAATCAACCGATTGTATCTACTTAGATTTAGAAAATTTAGATAATTTGAAAGCTTTGAATATAGAAAAGAAATATGAAAGAATATTTTTTACTGATGTTCTAGAAAATCATCATGATATAAATTCATTATTAACTTCTACTTTAAAACTTTTAACAAAAGATGGAAAATTAATAATAAGTTCATTAAATTTCAAATATTCTTCTATATTTAGATTTTTTGAATTTATTAAATTAAAAGACTCAAACAAATACTACTCTTACATAAATCCTAAAAAAATTGATCAGGTAACTAGCGGGATTGGTTTTAGCTATCAAAAATATTATTCCAAACAGATATTTCCATTTAAATTATTGAGATTTGGAAATATATTAAATTCTTTTTTGGAGTCAATATTTTTTTACTTTAATTTGGGTATCAAAACTTATATGATTTTTAAACCACTAGAAAAATCAAAAAAATCAATATCAAAAGCAGTTATAATTCCTGCTAAAAACGAAGCTGGAAATCTTGAAGAGCTGGTCAATCGAATACCAAATTTTGATGATTTAGAAATAATATTTTCTTATGGAGATTCAAAAGATAATACATTAGAAATAATGAATAAAATAATGAATTCAAATAAAAAACATAAATTTAAATTAGTTAAACAAACTAAAAATGGAAAAGCCAATGCAGTTTGGGAAGCTCTTGAGAAAGTTGAAAATGATTTGATAGCAATTCTTGATGCAGACATAAGTGTTGACCCAGAAACTTTGGTTGAATTTTTTCAAATAATTGAGAATAACAGAGCAGACTTTGTGAATGGCACAAGACTTATTTATCAGATGGAAAAAAAATCGATGAGGTTTTTAAATAAACTGGGTAATAGATTTTTCCAATTTTTTATTGGTAAGTTAATTAATGAAAAATTAACTGATTCGTTATGTGGCACAAAAGTATTTAAGAAATCCTTTTTACCGGATCTAAAATTTTGGCAGTCAGAATTTTTAATTAAAGATCCTTTTGGAGATTTTGATATGATTTTTTCAGCTGCATATTCTGGTCAAAAAATAATTGAACTTCCAATTAATTATAGAGAAAGAAAGTATGGTAAAACTCAAATTTCAAGATTTAGAGATGGATTTAAATTATTTTTCTATTTATTTATGAGTTTTATATTCTTTAATACTTCAAGAAATGATTAAGACATTATGAGAAAAAAATTTATGTTTCAAATTTAATAGATCATTCAAAGTTTTTGAATAATGGTTTTACTTTTGATTTAAATTATCATTAAGTTTATGATTTAATTGCTATGTTCGAATTTAAAAAATCTTCATCTCAAAACTATAAGGTAATTTTTTGTGGGCTCTCAAAAAATTGTATCAATTCTATAGAGCATAATTTAATTTTTTTAGAAAATTTTGTTAAGTATTCGAACTTAGAATCAAGCATTGTAGTGGTTGATTCTGATTCTTCAGATGGAACAAAAGACATACTCAAACATTATTCAACCAAAATTAGTTCATTTCACCACGAAGACTTAGATGGTTTAGAAAGTATTTATTCAAACAGAATAGAAAGGATAGCTATTTCTAGAAACAAGTGTTTGGAAATAGCTAGGAGTTTTGTGAATAATGAAGACGTAATTTATATTCCTTTAGATCTGGATATGAAACTTTTCAAATATATTGATTTTAAAAATTTTGAAAATTTAATAATGTATTGTTTAAAAAAAGATAATTTAAATGGGATATTTCCTTTTTCAAAACCTTTCTATTATGATATTTTTGCTTTAAGAGCAGAAAATTGGGTTAATTATAATTCACAATTTATTGTAAGAAGATATAAGAAATATATAAAAATTGGTAGTTTTTTTATTAATTATTTTTTAATTTTTAAAAAACAAATTACTTTCAAAGAGTTCAACAAAAAAAACATAGTTGTTAAAAGTGCATTTGGAGGTATAGGTATCTACAATCTTAAAAATAATTTAGAAAATTTTAAATACAAATTATCTAATGATAATCCAGAGGATGTTTCAGAACATATTTATTTCAATGAAAAAATAAATGATTTAACAATAAGTTCTAAATGGTTTGTAGAAGCACCGGATGAACACCTTGAGTTTAAAAACTTGAGTACAAAGAAAAAAATTGGTTACTTTTTTAAGTCTTTTTACTTTGATATATTTAATAACTTTGAAAAATATTTTAGCAATACGATTTTCAAAGATTTAGTTACAATTACAAATTTGGTTGCAAAGAACTTAATTTATAGTAAAAAATTAAAAAATAGAAAAATTATTTTTGCCTCAGCATCAGACGAAACACACTTTAAATACTTAATTAAATTAGTCGATAAATTTAGTAAATTTAAAAAGAAAAACACCCCTGCTAGGTTTATTATTTATGATTTAGGCTTGAGTATGGAGCAAAAAGATATCCTGGATAAAAATGAATTAGTTGAATTAAGAGTATTTAATTTTAAAAAATACCCTGATTTCTATTCATGGAGATTAAAGAATCATAATTTTAAAATTGGAGGATTTGCATGGAAACCAGCAATTTTAGTTGACTTGATTGACGAAAGTGCTGATTATTTGGTTTGGTTTGATTCAGCTAATTTGTTTAATAAAAATTTATTTTTATTCAAATTGTTTATTGAAACCAATGGTTTTATAAGCTTTTATTCCTCTGGAAATATTAAAAGATGGACTCACGAAAGCGTTTTAAAAAAATTAAATATTCAAAATAATAAAAAATTTTTAATGTCTAAAAATTTAACTGGAGGCATTGTAGGATTTAATCTTAGAAACGAAAATTCTGTTGATTTCCTGTATAAATGGAATGAGTTGTGTTCAAATGTAAACTATATCTTTCCTAAAGAAAGCAATATTGATAATCACAGACACGATCAAGCTATGTTGTCGATTTTATTTTATAAAACATTTAATTTCAAATTAATCTCACATTCAAAGTTTTTAGGCATTAGTACACAAAATTGGGAAAATAAAATTATTTATTTCTACGATTTACGAATTTTAGAAAGTAAAAAATATCTAAATATTTATAATCACTTTTTAGATAGATCAACTTTTGGAAATTCCAGATCAAAGCTACTAATTCTGTTTAATCAGGCTAATTTATCCAAAATTCCATTAAGATTGTTTTTTTCAAAAAAAATAGTCTTATTTAATATAGAAGAAAATCTCAACAATAAAAATTATTTGAAAAAACTGCTTACTCATAAAATTTATATGAGTAAAAAATTTAAAAAGGAATTTAATTTTAAGACCACGAATTTGAATTCAATAGATTTTAATGAAAAAGAAATAATTAAAAATATTGAAACCGAATATAATTATATTTTTAGTGAATAAAAGTAAAATTATATCTAGCTATGCGTTTGCCTCCATTGCAGATGTGATTTTCTGTGGTTTATTTATGAAATCAAAAGTCAATAGTTTAAAGTTAAAAAATAACATCCAAAGCTATTTTGGGCCATCAGAGTATACATTTATTCGACAAAAAGAATTTCAATTAAATGAAAATGACATTATTTTTTGTAAATCCGAGCACATATTTGAATTATTTTACCTGTTGAGAAAGAATTGTTATTTTAAAAATATTAAATTAATAACTCATCAAAGTGATATGAAAATTACAAAACGTATTTATAAACTAAAGCCAAAATGTATTTCTGAATGGTATTCCATAAATGTAGATACTAAACAAAAAGATTTGATACCTATTCCAATTGGCGTAGCAAATTTTCATTCAAAGAATTTAAATGAAAAAATGTTTGAAGATGATATAAATTTAGGCCGTTTGTATTTTGAAAAAAGCAATTTATTTTATTTAAATTTTAATCAGAATACAAACTTTAATCATAGGAAGGGTTTGTTTGACTATTTCTCGCATGAACAAAATACAACCATAAGAAAAGATAATATAGGTAACGAAAATTATTTAAGTGAACTACAGCAACACAATTTTACATTAGCTCCTTGGGGTAACGGAATAGACACACACAGATTTTGGGAGTCTTTATATAGTGGATCGATTCCAGTAACAAAAAAACATATAAATTTTAGTAGTTTTAAATCAATTCCTTTCGTGTTAGTTGATGATTATAAAAAAATAAATACTGAATTTTTGCAAGAAGAGTTTAAAAAAATTCAAAATAGCAAAAACAAGTATACTTTTGAAGAGCTTGATATAAATTATTGGGAAGAAAAAATTAAATCCAATAAAATTAATCGATCTTTAGAATCTATAAATATTTTTCATAATAGATATAGTTTTTATCGTAAAAAAGAAAGATATAAGCATTTACTAAAAAGTAAATTAAAAATATTTAATAGATATAGAAGAATCATATATAAGATGTTAAAGATTTAAACATGTTAAATTTTTTGTATGCTTTTGACAAGAATTACAGCGCACAAGGTTTTACTTCAATCTATTCCCTTCTAGAAAAAGTCGAAGAACAAATTAATATTAGTTTGCTTTTAGATTCTTCTAGTTTTGATCAAGAAATACCAATAAAAATTAAAAGTCATAAAAATTTAAATCTTTTAAGAAAAAATTTAATAAATGCTGATGAATACTTTTACAACTTAGAAGATTCTCATGTCTCAAAAGCGACATTTTACAGATTATTCATTAATGAAAAAATTAAAATTTCTTCAGAGTATTTAATTTATCTTGATTGTGATGTAATTTGTCTTGAAAACCCTTGTGAAATTTTAAACAATAAAATAAACCAAATGAAAATAAATAAACACCCTTTTGCTATGGTAGATGAACTATATAGACATCAATACGATGAACCATTTACAAGACTTTCTATGAATTCAAATAAATATTTTAATGCAGGATTTATGATTATTGATATTAAACATTGGGAATCAGAACAACTTAGCTCTAAATCAATTCATAAAATTAATACCCTAAAAAATAAAGCAAAATTTTGGGATCAAGATATTTTAAATTCTTTAATTGACGGAAATTATTTAAGCTTAGAATCTGGTTTAAATTTTAAATCAGCCGAAAAAAGTGATAATTTTAATAATCTATATTTTCTTCATTTTTCAGGAAAAACTAAACCGTGGGAAGTTGGAGGATACTTCGAAAAATTTGCAATAGTTTATCATGAAAATTTTTCAGCTTTATACAATAAAGAGTTCCACATTATCTGTAAAAATATTAAAAATTCTATCCTCAAATTAAACCGTGCTTTATTCTCCAATAAACTAACCTTTAAATCCGCAAGATATATTTATTTTTCTTTTGTAACAATAATTAAAAAACTACTTTAACTCCACGCTCTTCCGTCACCATGAAGCTCATCATAATAAACTAGGGGAGTGTCAACATATTCACAATTTGTTAATCTTAACAACCCTAACCAACAATCATAATCAGGAGCATAATCATGGGAAGAGGGTATCGGTCTGAATCCACCAATAAAATCTAACAATTCTTTTTCAACTACTACACTTGATGCAATTATTGAGTTATGAATTTTCAAAAATTCAAAATTAAATATTGAGGGAAAGTCAAAGTTTCTTGTACTTGAAAATTTATTTTTTTTATATTTTTTTGCTATTTTTTTCTTAAATCTTTCTTTGTTGTAAAGCTTGTAAGTATTTTTTGAAGAATATGGCCCCTTACCTATAAGCCCTTCAGTTGAACACATTTTATTTTTAGAGTTCTCCAATATTTCAATTTGGTGATTTAATTTATTGGGTAACCAATAATCATCATCATCTAAAGTAGCTACATATTTGCCTTTGGCAATTTTTAAGCCAAAATTTCTGATATGCCCATCAGATATAAAACCAATTTCTTGTTTTTGGTTTACTTCTAAATCAATTTTTGTAATATTTTCTTGAAATTTGTGATTATAGTATCTACTGTCTTTGGAGCAGTCGTTGACAATTATTATTTCTAAATTTTCATAATTCTGATTGTTTATACTGCAAATTGCATTTTGTAAATAATCAAATCTTTCAAAAGAAGGAATAATTACACTAACTAAAGGTTTAGACATAAATTAATTATAAAAATTTATTTATAAACATCAAAACTTAAATAATTATTAAAAACTTTCACAAAATCTCAAATTGATAATCAATACTTTTTAGACCTAAACAAAAATTAAAAAGTAATTCCGGAACTAATTTTTATTGCTATATAACTTAAAATATTATTCAAAATTTATAATTGAAATTTTTTAATAAAAAAATTTGGTGTCAGAGATATTATTACAGATAATAATTTTGTTGTTAAGTTGGGGTATTTAATACCTGTTTTAGTTTTAATATTTTTTAAAAGAACTTGAGCAGCTTTATCTTTGTCTAAATCAAATATAGAGGAAGAGTGATTTTTAGACATTTTTGTGTTAATTTTGCCAAATCGTAATATTAGAAAATTTTCTAATTCCAAAGAATTAATTGATTCCTCTAATAATTTTTTTGACGAACCGTAGTTAAAGTTTTTATATCTTAATTTAACAGCAGCAAAAGATGAAACATATACAAACTTTTTAATTTTCAAATTATTTTCTTTTATTCTTTTAGTAATTTCAAATGGTATTAAATAGTTGATTTTAAATGTATTAACAACTTCTTCATAGTTTGGTGTATACAAAGGTCTATTTTCGTTTAAGTATCCATTGAAAAAGATTATTATAGGGTCTTCTACATTTTTACAAAATTCAATTATTTCATTTAAATTTTCCAAATAATCTTCTATGATCAAATTGTTTTCAGAATAACTCGTAGGATGTCTTGAAATATAGTATATATTTTCATTACTAATTTCTTTAGAAAATGAATCTGCAAGTTCTGATGATGATCCAAATAAAATATAATTCATTATTATCCTTAATTAAAAATTATACGTAAAGAAGCGAATGTTAATAAAGATAAATTTAATATATTTTTTGGAATTATTATCCATTCAATAAAATTTTCTGTTTGGTACTTTACAGTAGATTTGTAAAATTTTATTAAAAAATTAGACAGAGTTAAGATACTTAAAATTGAGTAAATTAAAAAGAAAGATGTAAATGTAAAATTTGTATAAATCCATAAACCATAAGTTAAAATACTCAAGATAGATAAAAATTTATAAATATTTTCAAGTTCATTTTTTTTATACACTTTTTTTAAATGTTTTTTTACTTTTAAGCTATCAGGTATTAAGGGGTTCATCAAAATAGAAATTTTTTTACTAATCGAAATAAGTGTTAAGTTTGTAATTATAAAAATTATAAAAAAGTTTGTAAACTGTAAAGCAACTCCTACTCCACCAATTAATATTCTGATGTAAAATAATGCTGATATTGAAATAAAGTCTAAGTATTTTAGATATTTAAATTTAATTGAATAAGATACAGTCAAAATAAAATAACTAAGAAAATAAATTACCAAATTTTTTTGTATAAGAAAAACCAAAGTAAAGCTTAAAATAGCTAAAAATAGTCCAAAAATTAAAGCATTTTTTATTGAGATATCTCCAGACGCTATAGGCCTATTTTTCTTTTCAGGATGATGTTTGTCTTGGTTTGCGTCTTTTAAATCATTAAAAATGTAGGTAGAAGATGCCATTATTGAGAACAAAAAGAGAATTAAATATAGATCCAAATTCATTAAAACATCTATGTTTTGCGATAACACTGCAGGAATTAATATCACTATATTTTTACTCCACTGGTTGAGTCTTAAAATTTTAATATATGACATTTCGTTACCATTATAAAATAATTTATATCAATTAATAATTACTCACTGAACCGAATAATATTTTTTATAAAAATACTCTATATTTAAAAATATAGAAACAATTTGTATTGGAATAAAACTATACAGGTATCTAATCGGGGATTCAAGTTCCATATTTTGCCACACTGAAATATAAAGTAAAAATACAAAAACAATATTTAGAAATGTAGTTGCTATAAAAATTGTATTTACGTTATTTAAATTTTTTGCAATTAAAAGAAAAGAGATTGATGAAACAATAAATAAGATGAACAAATAAGAAGAAGGTATGTCCATAAATAAGTTTTGTAATATGAATTTAATATTTTCAAACTTTAAATTTCTCAATAAAATCAAATCAAAAAATGTATCTAATAGGTTAATTTGAGAAATATGATGATCTTTTGGTACTCCTTGAAAATAAGTTAAGTGGGTAATTTCTCTAAGAATATATGCAAAAAGTAAAAATGGTGAAAGTTTTCTAGTTTGTTTATTAAATAATAGGTATACAAATATAAACAGCAAAATAAGGGAAAAGAATTGTTTAGTAATATAAACAAAGCTAAACAAAATTAATGAGAATATAAAAGCTATATTATTCATTTGTTTACATTTATGTAGATTTAGAAGAAGGCTTAAAAACAAATATGATGCTATTCTTTCTGACATTAATGATGATAGAAATAAAAACTCTAGCCAATTGCTATTAAGGACTAAACAAGTAAAAAAAACTATAATAAAAATTTTATTATCAATCCTTAAATCTAATTCAAAAAATAATAAACAAAACAGCCAAAAGAATACAAAAGAAGTCTGAATCATATATTGATATTGATCACTATCACTAGATAGCTTATATAAAATTGCATCAATATAACTCATAAATTGGGGGTAGCCTTGCATTAGTGGTTCCGAAATTGATAAAAATAGGCTTTCATTAAAAATTTTTTCAGTATTCAAAAAGAAGACATCTTTTACATCGCCTTCTATGTTTTTATTGAATTGAAAGTTTTTAGAATTGTATAAGTTGTACAGATACAAAAAAGCAAAAGATAATGAATTAAAAATCAAATAGCTTTTTGATTTTAAAAAGAAAACAAAATATATAATCCATGCAATATTTACAAAATTAAAAACAATATGAATGTTTAATTGTTGTACAAAAATCAGACCAATTGTTTCAAATAAGAAAAATGATATAAGATATGTAACAATTCCAGTCGTGTAAGTAAATTGATTACTAGTTGCATTTTTAAATGAAGCACCAAATGAAAATAAAAAAATAAATAAAAACAACGATGAAACAAATTCGGAAAAATTAATAGAAATATCTACATTATTGTAAATTAAATTGATTACAAAATTAAAAATTACTGGTGTACAAACTATAAACCCAATGTATTTAAATAGTTTTTTATTCATAATTTAAATTTTATATGTCAATAGCAATATCATATTAAATTAATAAAAATAATAATTTACATAGATTTTTACACTGATCTTTATTCTCTATAAGAGAGCAATAAATAGATGTCTTGAATCACAAGATGTCATCTACATGTTTTTCAGCAGACAGTCTTTTTGAATTTTAACAGGTAGATTTCTGAAAAACCCTTGTGGGCGCTACAGGATTTGAACCTGTGA
>MDTA01146596.1_pt1 | contig 35903 bp, 33 predicted proteins | sample 811151 | NCBI WGS metagenome assembly MDTA01 (sample SAMN05326648, study PRJNA326480) | marine metagenome | isolation source: seawater | place: Indian Ocean: South | collected 2010
CGTAAGTGACGCTGTTCAACGAAATAGTTCTCTGCTCTCCCCTCATATATCCGTACTCTTTGGCCAGATCTTTACCTATTACGGCTACACGTGCAGAGTTGTCGTAATCAAATTCATTAAGAAATCTTCCGCTTACTAACGGAACCTCCATTGTGGTTGGAAGATTCAAACCAGTTGCAATTACCGGAACAGGGAAAGCCTTGTAGTAATCTTCTGCAGCCTCAAATGGCAACGTGACAACATTCGCTATCTGAAAAGTGCCGGTCACTGATGAAACGTCAGGCAATCGTGACACGCGACCAACAGCCTCTTCTGGGATTCGTGGTCTCTGCCCAAATCCACCAAGCGAATCCTGAGCATTCGCTACAATCAAATCAGTCCCAAGTTCCTGAAGTTGCGCTTTTAAGTATCCTTTCGAACTCTCGTTTATGCCTATGGCCGAAACAATTGCACCAACCCCTAATATCGGTCCTAACAAGATCAACAGGGTTCTAACTTTTCGCGCAGTCAATCCTGCAATTGCCACTCTTACCAAATCCAAAAAGCGCTTCACTTCTTATTACCTTGGATCAAGTCTTGAACTATTTCTCCATCTTTCATAGAAATTTTTCTCTCAGTGGAATCTGCTATTTCCATATCATGGGTGACTAGACATACTGCCCTCTCAGGCGATTTTAATTCTGCAAAAATATTCATAATTTTTTCGGCGTTTTCTGAATCAAGTGCTCCAGTCGGCTCATCCGCTAAAACAACTAGAGGATCTGTAACGATTGCTCTCGCTATCGCAACTCTCTGTTGCTCTCCACCTGATAACTGCACTGGTCGATGGTCTTCTCTACCCCCAAGTCCAACCTTTTCCAGGGAATCAGTAGCTCGTTTTTTGCGCTCTTTGGATGATAAGCCTCGGTACAAAAGGGCTGTTTCAACATTGCCCAATGCACTCAGGTGTGGAATCAAATGGAACTGTTGGAAGACAAATCCGATCGCATCTCCTCGCAAACGTGAACGTTGAAAATCATTCATGCTAGTGGCATCTGTTCCTTTAACTTTTACGTTGCCTTTGCTTGGAACATCCAAGAGCCCTAACAATCCCAGCATGGTTGATTTACCCGAACCAGAAGGACCCACTATTGACAAAAAATCACTCGCGAATATTTCTAAAGAGACTTGATTCAGTGCATGAACTTCTACATCTGTTCCATAAATCCGTGATACCGACTCCAAAGAAAGAAGACTCTCAGTCATTTAGAACATCCTCTTAAGGGCGATCAATTTCGATTATCACAAACTCTTCGGGGGAAACTCCTGAAATTATTTCCACCCATGCGCCTTCTAACATGCCTGTTTGTACAACGCGACGTTCAATGTTTCCTTCTCGGGTAACGACTCTGACTTTTTCCAGAGATCCCTCTGTTAATACTGCGGCAATGGGCACGACAATCGCATCAATTACCTCAGAGACAACTACATCCAAGGTGACTACAGCTCCTTCCACAGCCACTAAATCTTCAAATGCTTCGACTTCACCTTCGTAGAGTTCGCTCGCTCCATTACGTTTCGCCGCATCATCTAGTTGAGAAATGACTCCATCTGAATTCTGATCCCCAGCGTCCATCTCTATTGTGACTTTTTGACCGACCTCTAACTTCGCGCGATCAGTTGGGCTTGCAAATAAGATTACCTTAAAGACAGGTTCTGTAAGAGATAGAATTTCGGCACCGGAAGAAATGAAATCCTTTTTTTCGAAGTTTATTTTCCCTACTCTTGCAGGCCACTCGGCAACAATCATGTCTCCAGGTAAGAAAAAAACATCATCACGTAATGAACGAATTGGTATTTCTACAGAGGACTCACCGGCTTTCATTAAAGCTGAACCGTTTAGAACTTCGTAATCTATTCCCTGTTGTGCTGTTCCTGAGACAGAATAATTGATCGATGTGTCTACTTTCACAGCTTGATCAGCTCGAACTGTAATAACAGAGGTCTCCCCTTCGAGGATAGTTCCACCTCCCTCGATGCTCATTTCGGGCAAATCCGGGGATTCAACCATCATTGCTGCTTCCCTTTGGCTGCTTAGTTGGTATTCGGAGTTTTTATCTTCTAACAAACGAACATTTAGCAATTCATCGACTTCAACAAGGTCGTCATCTCTGATTTCTATTGATATAGATCCTCGTTTACTTCCCTTCGGGATAGTCACATCTCCGGCCGGAACAATGTAATCTTCTGCGGGTGTGACGTCACCTTCTACCTCAAAGAAAACAATTAAATCCTCAGCTAATTCATCAGTGGTTTCAACATAAAACAGAGCGACCCCTGGTTCCTTTACGTAATCGCTCGAAGAAGCTATAACTAAGACTGGCGCATCAGGAGCGTCTGGGTCATCTATCACAACAGTTGCCGAATCAGTTTCACCCAAAATCCAACGTGAGGCCTTGGCAACTCTCAATTCTTCAGTCTTCGAATTCAGTAGTGGGATCAAGCGCTCGAATTCTTCTTGTTCAGTTTCTGTTCTATCTTCTTTTGCTTTTTCTAAAGCCTCTTCATATGCTTCTTGGGCTTTTGTTCGAGCTGCAGCGGTAATTGACCCGTTTCGGTAGTCTCTTGCGGCATCGTCTGAGGATTCTTTTAGATCAAGCAAATTCTGGGCTTCAGATGCTGTGAAATCATAATCCCAAGCTTCACTGCCAGAAATAATCTGTTCATCAACAAGCTCTTGTTCGACATCTGTATATATCTTTTCAAATTCAGAGAGTTCTACATACCTCTCATCTAATGTGTCAATTTCATTTTTTAGGTCATAGATCTTTAGATCATGGGGTGCAATGCTTTCGATGTTCTCGAATCCTCCGAGGATTGAAATTTTTAAGTCTTCGTTAGCTTCTAATTCCTCATCTGCCAAAATCTCCAATTCAAAAATCACACTTTCAGAACCAGCGGGAATCAAAAATTTGCTGTCATTCTCCTCATAGTCTTCTCCGACCAAAACGTCACCAGAAATTCCAATTCCTATTTCGATTTCTTCTGCTGGAGATGGGTCGGCTGTTATTTCTACAGCAACTTTTCCTCCTTCTAGAACTACTGAAGGGGAAGCTGAAAGCGTGACTACTGGAATTTCCTCAGTTGCTACTGCCGTACCTTGTCTTCCAGATATGCCGTTAATTTGATCAGAGAGAGGAGAACCAATTGTCACACCGATACTATTTACTGCCCCCACTTTGTAACCTTGAGGGTTTGAAATAAGGGAGAAGTTGACTAGTTCATCTACTTCTGTAACACCACCTTTAAATCCAAATTTTTCTTGCCACAGGGCTAACCCATTTCTAGTTTCTTCAGTGTAGAACTGGTCTACAACTCCGACTTCATAGCCTTCTCTATCGAGAATTGTCTCAAGTTGTTTTACATCAAGTCCTTGCGCTCCCACATCTAACTCTCTATAAAAGGAAAACTCTCCGTTGACCGCTATTGAAGGGCGACCATCCAGGGCAAATAGCATCGTGGAAGCTTCGACTGTGTCACCTTCTTGCACTTCAAGTGCAGTCATTCGACCAGATGAAACTGAATTTATAGATTGGAGTTCCTCTCTACGCATTTCTCCACTTATAGTTATTTCTTCCGACAAAGTACGAACACTCGCCTTATCGGCAATAAGACGATCGACATTAGTCTCACTAGTTTGTTCTTCTTCCGATACCGCCAAAACAGCTACTGCAACTCCAGCTCCGAGGACTAACAAAACTATGACAGCAAAAACTCGCTTCAACATCTTCCTCCTTCAAGAGATCTCCTAATTTCACACCTTTTTTCTAAAAAGTTTTTATTCATAATAAATTCCAAAATCACTCGCTTTCTAAGGAGAGCTCAGATGCGCAAGAACGAATGTCGTCTGTATTCACAGAGCCATCTGGACTCTGAAACTGGCTTGGATTTAGTAGACCATTTTCATCTGGTGCTAAATCGCCAACATTCCAACCTTTTCCTTTGAGACACTCCCCTAAAGCTATCGTCTGTTCATTTTGCTCTCTGATCTCTTCAGGTGTTAACTCATTTCTTGATTCTTGAAACTCCTGGAAGGTACTTGCAATATTTGTTCGACTGTTACACAAAACTAATGCTCTTAGATAGTCAGGATTATTAGCTGGATCCTCTGGTCCTGCTTCCTGATTTGGAAGCCCAATAAATGAGTAGCCTTCGGAAGATAAACAGGAATTGAAGTCGTCTAAGGTGTCCATCAATTTCACTCCAGCATTTTCTTCTTCTTCAGCTATGGGGATCGTTTCTTTCGTGGGCTGCGTGGTGGTAGTGGTAGTGGTAGTGGTAGTGGTAGTGGTGGTGGTAGAAGACGAAGATGCAACAACTGAAGTTGTACTGTTGCTTGTGGCGGGCTTCTCAGCCAAGCTGGTTGCAGGAGACTCCAAGTCTGCTGACGGATCAGAATTTTTCAAAGACTCGGTAACTGTTTCAAGAGAAGTTGTTGTTGCAATATTTGTGGTACTGGGAGGCAAAGTCACAAGTACTTCTTGTTCAAATGCCCCTGGCGGTAGAACTATTTCCCCTATCTCATCAGGAGTCAATACTACGACTCTGTGAGATTCGTTTGAACCACCACCGTTACTGCAGGAAAGCACGAGAAACGCAACTAAAAATCCTACGAGATTTGTAAACCGCAACATAGACATCCTCTTAGTTTTAAACTAAAACCCTTTCACCTGTTTCATACACATGCGCTCTACTTTTAAAACCTTTCACTTTAAGAAAACTAATATTTGTAATTTAAAATAAGTAAGTGGAGATGATGGGAATCGAACCCACGGCCTCTACGTTGCGAACGTAGCGCTCTAGCCAACTGAGCTACACCCCCTCGTAGATTGAGCGTATCTAGAAGGTTTATTTATGCGAAAAATTCTTCTAAACCGCTTCGGGGTAGCTGTATTCCTCTTCTAATGAATTAGAGATAAACGCATGAGTCAGAACAACTGGAGCTTCTTCTGTAGCAATTTCGCTGCGCTGGGCTATAAGTGCTATATAACCAAGCAAAGTCAAGTCAAAAATCACATTAATAGTCCAAATGAAAATTCCACCTACTGCGATAGACGCCAGAAATGTGAAGACGACACCTCCTGCCAGAGCAATTGTCACATCCCTTCTTCTTCTTTTCGCAGCTAGCGCACTTTTAGGTAACGAGACGTTATAGCCCTTAATGGAAGGAACCTGATAAACGTCAAGGTGGTTAGCCACACCAGGAGCTGAAGGCTTTGCTGATAGTCGGTTTCTCACCATCGGGGGAACCAAAACAGCTGCCCATAACACACCCAGTCCGATCAGTATCAACATCTTTTCGCCACCTTAACTATTTCCGCAATTTACCCAATGAGGAAATAGTAGTACGTGATCTTTGTAAAAACAGGGATACTTTCGCGCTATAAGCGCGAATTTAATTACTTAAAGCGCGAAGAGAAACTAGTCGGATCTTTTCCAATTACCTGATTTACCACCAGTTTTCTCCACAAGTTTAATTTCTTCAATAGTTATTGACTTATCAATAGCTTTACACATGTCGTAAATCGTTAACGCTGCAACAGAACAAGCTGTCAAGGCTTCCATTTCAACTCCAGTCTTTCCTGATGTTTTAGCAATTGCCTCAATCACGACATGACTCTTATGGAGTGTGAAATCAATGGAAACAAAATCGATGACTAGTGGGTGACAAAGAGGAATCAATTCTGATGTTTTCTTAGCAGCCTGTATTCCCGCCACACGCGCTACTCCTAAGACATCACCCTTTTTAAGGTCTTGTTTTTTGAGAGCTTCTATAGCCTCTGAGCCCATCGAAACCAATCCAGCCGCAATAGCGGTTCTATCTGTTTCTTCTTTCGCCCCTACATCAACCATTACGGCTTTTCCATTCTCATCAATATGAGAAAACTCTCCTTCTTCAGATTTCAAAAGAACTACCTATCCTCCAATTTGAGACATGCTTCGTGCAGGTCGAATGAAGTCGACATTTCCAATCCCATGCCCTTCTCGCTTCTCCAAGACGGCTCTTTCTAGTATTTCGCAGATCTTTTCGTCATCGATTTCAGATCTAAGCGACTCTTTAAGATCAAATTCTTCGTTTGAAAAAAGACAGTTTCTGAATTGTCCATCGGCTGTGATCCTAATTCGATCACAGCTGTCACAAAATTTTTGGGTAACACTCGCGACAATTCCAATTTCGCCGTTTCCGTCCCTATACCTGAAAGTGCTAGCGGGAGCATTCCCTCGTTTAATCACCTCCAGCGGAAAGACAGAATTTATAAGAGAGAAAATTTCTTCTAAAGATACAACATATGCAGTTGCCCATTTCTCATCGGCATCAAGTGGCATGAATTCAATAAATCTAACTACCACTCCCCGATCTCTTCCGAACTCGGCAAAATCGATTATTTCATCATCATTTATTCCGCGCATAACAACAACATTAATTTTCACGGGGGACAATCCGGCTTTGGTTGAAGCTTCTATCCCAGCTATTACCTTTGCCATGTCATCCCTAAGTGTTATTTCTTTGAATCTCTTTTCTTGAAGGGAGTCGATTGAAATATTTATCCTGTTAAGGCCTGAAGCAGCCAAAGTTTGAGCATTTTTCTCAAGATTTACTCCATTAGTAGTCAAAGCTATCTCGATAGGTAGTTCAGAAAGCATCGAAATAAGATCAGGAAGATTTGCACGCAAGGTTGGCTCTCCACCAGTAAGCCGGACACTTTTTATTCCATAATTGTCGACAAGAATCCTTGTTACCCGAGTTATCTCTTCAAAGGTTAAAAGTTCTTCACGCTTGAGCCATTCTAAGCCCTCTTCAGGCATGCAGTACTGGCAACGGAAATTGCATCTGTCGGTTACAGATATCCTCAAATCCCTATGGACTCTTCCAAAAAGGTCTACTAGTTCTTTGCCCATAAAATAAGCGTAGAGGCCTAATTCGTTTCTGGCTCGCTTAGTTGTATCACATCGACTAAATCGCCTTTTTCTACACCGCCACCGTCAGGCAAAATAGCTAAGCCCTGAGCGTTAGCCATTGCCGCCAGTTGATGCGATCCCTGTCCGTCTAGTAATGACGCCTCATACAAGTCATCTTTCTTTTTTAAACTGACTCTTGCGAAATGCACTTTTCCATCTTTTCTACGCAATAAAGGGGTGACTGCCTTAGCCTTATAAGTCGGGCGCCAAATTTGTTTATAACCCATCATTTTTAGCAATGCTGGGCGCATAAACAATTCAAATGAAACCATTGCAGAAACAGGATTACCAGGCAATCCAAAAATTGGCACACCGTTTAACAATCCGAATGCGAGAGGCTTGGCAGGCTTAATCGCTACTTGCATCCATCTCATTTCTCCCAAACGGTCCAATACCACTTTCACATAATCGAAGTCGCCCATACTTACTCCACCCGATGTAACAATCGCATCACATTCCTCACTTGCGGAAATAAGGACTGACTCGATCTTGCTCTCGTCATCAGGAACCACACCCAGATCTACAACGTCTACCCCCATCTCACCTAGAAGAGCTTTTACGGTGTGACGATTAGAGTCACGAATTTGCCCTGGCCTAAGCTCCACTGCTCCCTCGACCAGTTCATCACCTGTTGACACAACACCTACTTTTGGCCTTTTGACTACAGTTACTTTTTCAAGACCAATTGTTGCAAAAACACCAATATGGGCTGCTCCAATCAGGACACCTGAACTAAAAAGTTCCGTACCTTTAGTGAAGTCTTCGCCGGGTTGACGAATAAAATTCCCTGCTTCAACACCTTCCTTTATGATTACTCCCAGGTCACCATTGACTTTTTCTGTTTTTTCTACCATCACCACGGAATCTGCACCTTCTGGGATAACAGCTCCTGTCATGATCCTGGCTGCTTCTCCCTCCCCTATTGCAAAATCAGGAAACTTGCCTGCCGGTATAGTGCCTACAACTTTTAGTTCAACAGGTGCGGGTTCCGTGTCGATAGCTCTTACCGCGTAACCGTCCATTGCCGTGTTGGGGAAGGGGGGTACATTTTCACTAGACAAAACTGAATCTGCCATCACAAGACCACGTGACTCTGAAATTTCTACCTTAGCGGCAGGCAGTTTTGGACATTTGCTGAATATAAAATCCTGCGCTTCTTCTAATTTGATCACATAGCGAGAATAGCGACTAAAAGTATTTATTCACTAATCAAATCGAATGTTCAGATCCACTTAGTAATCTCTGGAGATTAGATCTGTGTCTTACGAGTATCAATATTGATAGCGCTGTTGCAAATATAAGTGCATTTATCTCATTGTTTAATAGACCGACACATAAAGGCATCAAAATAGCAATAGAGATCGATGCCACCGAGGCTTTTTTGGAAATTTTAGCGATTAACAAAAATCCTATGCTGCAAATCGCTCCTACTAAATGAAACAAAACCCAACAGCCGCCAGCACCAGTTGCAACTCCCTTACCTCCCTGAAATCTTCTAGTTACTGGAAAAATATGACCTAGAACTGAAGCGACCCAGCATCCTAAACCTAGGGAAGTGCCATCAATGATCAATCCAGCAGTTACCGATAGTGCACCTTTACTGAAATCGGCCAGCAAAACGAGTGCTCCTGCACGGCGACCGATAATCCTTAACACATTTGTAGCTCCAGGATTTCCGGATCCTGATTGAGTTGGATCTAAGCCTCTTCTATTTGAAACAAGATGAGCTGAGGGAAGGTTTCCTAAAAAGTAACATAGGGTAATCACTAACACCCATAAGAAGGCCATACATATAGCATGACTGAAAATTAAGAGAAAATCATGTCATTGTTTAATAGATAGTTCTTTTATAATTCATTTCTTGAGAAGTTATTTTAGGTAGTAAGCATGCCAACATACATTTACAGATGTCAGACTTGTGAAAAAGAGTTTGAGATTATTCAATCATTCAAAGATGAGCCTCTTTCGGAATGTCCTTCTGACTGCGCAGGCACTGTTAAAAAAGTGTTTTCTGGAGTTGGGATTTCTTTCAAGGGTTCTGGGTTTTACAAAAATGATCATGGCGCAAATTCAAAAAACAAAGCTTCTGTCAGCACATCGAAAGACAGTGACAACAAGAGCTCAGAGTCTTCTAAAGAAAAATCCACCTCAGATAAACAATCTGGGGGTTCTGTGAAAAAAGAAACCAAGGCTTCAGGTAACGCAGGTTCTGCAAAAACCGACAACTAGCCGCCAGAAACCGTTAGCTCATTAATTACTACTGTTGATCCAGCTGAACTCATTGGAAGCCAATCTGTATCATTACCAACTTCCTTTATGTCTTTCAGCATTTTTTGTATTGTCGAACCTATTGTGAACTCACGAAGCGGCTCAGACAGTTCCCCATTTCTTATTCGAAGACCTTCAGCGCCAGTTGAGAAATCACCACTTATGGGATTCACACCAGAATGTAATCCGGTAACGCTCTGGATCAGTATCCCATTATCTATTCCTTTAATTAATTCAATAGGGTCTCGCTCACCAGGTAGAAGCGATACAGCTTGAATCCCGACCCCGGGTGTCGAAGCATAACTCCTTATTGCGGAACCGGTGGACGCCAATTCCGCCTTCCGTGCTGTCCATACATTGTGTAAAAACATTTTTAATTCGCCATCTTCGATTAGAACGTTTCTCCGAGTAGCTAAACCCTCTCCGTCGGTTTCAGTTGCAGTAAATGCACGAGAGTCCGTAGGGTCATCAACAAGTGAAAAGGCAGGACTCGCTACCTTTTCACCTAAACGTTCAGCGAACAAAGATCTGCCTTTTAAAACCATTTCAGCACTCAAAGTGGTTCCAACAACTTGCAAAAATTGAGCTGAGACCCAAGGGTCTAGCACAACAGTCAGTCTTTCTGAACGAGGTTTGGTTGAACCCAACATTCGTGTCGCTCTATCAGAAGCATCAGATGCCGCTTTTGTGATGTCCAGTTCTCCCGGACTTCTACCGATGGAAAAACCAAACCCGGTTTGAGTTTCGCTCTCTTGTTCAGCAAGTGCATAAACCATCAGGCAACATCCACTTTCTTTAGATGAAGAACGTATCCCTGTACTCGTAGCTATCGCTGACTCGCTTACCACATCGGTGTATTCCGAGGATTCGATACCAATGATTCTCTTATCGCTTGACAAAGTGAGTTTTTCTAGTTCAAGGGCATAATTTATTTTTTCACTTGTAGGGAGTTGATTGAGATCGTCATTGTAGACATTAAGAGAAACGCTTTCCACACCATCAGGTTCAGCTAACCCAGCAAACTCATCGGGACTGGAAAACCCAGCGTTGTCGCGAGCTTCACGCAAAACCTCCAACAACTCACTCTTTTCAAGAGTTCCGGCATAAGCAAAGCCTTGACGTCCATCTTTTATAACCCTTACACCTACGCCTTGAGACTCCGCTACTGTCAACGATTCGATTTCTCCCTCATAGGCGCGAACCTCGGTTTCACTGTCACGAGCTACTACAGCTTCTATCTGCTCTCCTTTTTCTCCCCAGCTGGTTATGAGCTCTGCTATCTCGATCAGTTCGGAAGACATTATGTTGCAGTACCCCCCACTGTTAAACGTTTCACCCGTAAAGTTGGAGTTCCATCGCCTACTGGAACCCCTTGACCGTCTTTTCCGCAAGTTCCCGGCGAACCCATGGCAAAATCTTTGGCAATAGCATCAATGTCCAAGAGAGCCTGAGGCCCATTACCTATTAAGTTGCCGTCACGAATCGGGGAAGTCAGCTTTCCATTCTCGATTAAGTAAGCTTCAGTCATTCCGAAAACAAAGTCACCAGTCGCCGTGTTGACTTGCCCACCTCCTAGTTGTGCCACATAAACCCCATAATCTGTATCGGCAATTATTTCTTGAGGGTTCTCTTCTCCAGCTGTTAAAAAAGTGTTTGTCATTCTCACCATTGGCAAGTGACGATAACTCTGCCGTCGCCCATTTCCGGAACTCAAGCGTCCATGCTTCCTAGCTCGAAACCAGTCCCACATGTAGTCGGTGAGAATCCCATTTTCAATTAGGACGTTTTGACTTGCAGAGTTTCCTTCATCGTCTATTGCGAATCGTCCCCACTCCCCAACCATCGTTCCGTCATCAATCAAAGTCACGTTTGGAGCTGCAACCATTTCTCCCTGTTTACCGGCAAATACTGAAGCCGATTTCTCTATCAAATCTGCTTCCAGCCCATGGCCGCAGGCTTCGTGAAAAAGCACACCTCCACCTCCCGGGCCTACGACGACCGGCATTTCTCCACTTGGTGCCGGTACCGAATCCAGTTTCGTTACGGCTCGATTAGCTGCTTTTAGGGCTACCTCATCGACATTTATTTCATCGAATAATTCAAATCCGACCGTTCTCCCGACAGACTCCCTACCTGTCTGTAAACCTGCATCACCTGAGGCAACACAAGAAACTGAAAACATACTTCTTATTTGTCGATCACCGGTCAACTTTCCTTCACTGTTTGCTATCTGTATAACTCGATGACTATCTCCATATCTAGCTGCTACCTGAGTTATCGGGAGTTCAGTATTACGAACTGTTTCATCTGCCAATTTCAATAAAGCAACTTTTTTGCTTTTTGAAACCTGTTGAGGAAGTGTCTTAATTTCAGAAATATCTGATGCAGCTCCGCCACTCAAGCTCACCTCAATGTTTGTCTGAGAGTCACCTCGTGCTGCGGATGATGCAGCTGCCGCTGCCTTCAATAAACCAGCTGGAGAAAGATCCGCTGTATGAGCGAATCCGGTGGTTTCTCCTACTACCACCCGAATGCCGGCTCCCCTGTCCCTGCCATTATTCAACTCTTCGACTAAGCCATCATCAAGAACTGCTGTTGTTGATCTTTTATCCTCGATAAATACCTCAGCAAATGAGCCTCCCGACTGCATTGCCGCAGTCAGAGTTTCTTCTAAAATACCTTGTTCAACTATCTCTATTTCAGACAAAAATTTTCCTTTTCAGTCGACTACTAGAACTATATTCAATTTTAGTGTTTAAAAATTCGCCCCTGATTACAAAATTGGGCGTATAAATGCGTATCGTACCGAGGTGGAGCTTAAGTCAGGACTTCGTGGAAATGCTTTTTTAGCAGTTAAAGAAAGTGACCTTTCTACTGAATTCAAATCAGGTGAAGTCCCTGTTCTGGCAACTCCTCGGGTTGTGGCTCTGATTGAAGAGGCCACACTTGATGCCATTTCAGAATATTTGGAGAAGGATAAAACAACTGTAGGCATGAGGGTTCGTATCGATCACCTTACCCCTATTCCAGTCGGTGCAAGTATTTCGGCTCATGCGATCCTCGAGCAAGTAGATGGGCGTCGATTAACTTTTTCAGCCACAGTGGAAACGGAAAAAGAGAAACTCTTGATTGCTAATGCCACGATCACAAGAGTGATTGTTGACACCAAAGAATTTCTCAAAACGGTCAAGCGATAATTTCACTTTCACTATGAGAAAACTCTCAAACAAAAAAGGCCAGCAAGAAACTGGATCTCTGTTTAAACCTCAAAATCGAAATAGAGGGATGAAGTGGTGGCTAGAAATAGCGCTCGTGTTTTTCTTTTACTTGATCTACTCTTTCGCTCGAAATCAATTTGGTTCAGCAAATGTTTCTCCTGAAAAAGCTTTAAAAAATGCCGAAAAAATAATCGATCTTGAAAAATCAATCGGCACTTTTAAGGAATTGCAAATACAAGATTTTTTCATTGATTGGAAGTGGTTCATCCAGTTTTGGAATGTTTTTTATGGGACTTTTCATTTTGGAGTGACTATTTTCGCCCTGGTTTGGATATATATAAAGTTTCCTGAAAGGTATTCGTCGCAAAGATTTTTTCTTTTAAGTTCAACTGGCACAGCCTTGGTAGGGTTTAGCCTTTTCCCGTTAATGCCTCCTCGACTTCTTTCCAACTGTGGAGATTTCGGAGCTTGCCTGGCCGAAAAATACCCTTTTGTTGACACTCTTTCAGAAATAGGTGGCCTATGGTCCTTTGATTCTGGAACTATGCAAAAAGTAAGTAATCAATTCGCCGCTATGCCAAGCCTCCATTTCGCTTGGTCGCTATGGTGCGCAATCGCTTTATACCCAATTCTAAAAAATCGAATCGCAAAATTTCTAATCTTTATGTATCCGATCGCTACAACATTTTCGGTAATCGTTACAGGCAACCATTACTGGATCGATGTCATCGGTGGAATTGTTTGTCTCTTATGTGGAATTTGTGTAATGAAATTTCTGAAAATTTTACGATTACCAGCCCTTCCCTCATATTTTCAAAGAAATATTTAAAATTAAAATTTTCGTATGTGAAAAATATCTAACTCTCTTCTAAAGTTAATCTGTTCTCTATTCTTCTCTAGGTATATGAAAGAAGCTGCTTTGCTTTTAGATTCAGTCAACGAACCAAAAGACCTAAAAAATCTCAACTTTGATGAGCTGAAAATTCTCAGTTCAGAAATTCGCTCTCTTCTCGTGCAAACAGTAGAAAATAACGGAGGACATCTTGGTTCTAACCTTGGGATAGTCGAATTAACAATTGCTCTACACAGGGTTTTTGATTCTCCAAAAGACATAATCCTCTGGGATACTGGACACCAAACTTATGTTCACAAACTTATAACTGGAAGACGAGAAGAATTCTCAAACCTTCGCCTACCTGAAGGCATTTCTGGATATCCGTCTCAAAATGAATCTCCTCATGACTGGATAGAAAACTCCCATGCCTCAACCGTTCTTTCATATGCTCACGGCTTAGCTTCAGCAAACTCTTTGTCTGACAACACCCGTCGCATCATTGCTGTGATAGGAGATGGGTCACTCACGGGCGGAATGGCATTCGAAGGGCTCAACAATCTTGGTCACAGCGGAGAAAAGGTAACAATAATTCTTAACGACAACGGTCGCTCCTATGCCCCTACTATAAGTCGACTTTCGGAAAGCCTCATACGAATCCGTTCAAACCCAACATATATGCGTAGACAACATCGACTAGAGAAACTGGCTGAAGGTATTCCTTGGGTGGGCGAAATACTTGAAAGAGGAATAAGCGCTACTAAAGCTGCCATAAGGGAAATTTTTGAACCTCCGGCCTTCTTTGAAGCTTTAGGAATAACTTACCTCGGTCCATTTGATGGACACGACATCGATGAAATTGAACAAGCCTTGAGTAATGCTGTCGAATTTGAAGGTCCAGTAGTTGTACATGTGCTTACACAAAAAGGAAGAGGGCATGCTCCGGCAGAAATGGACTCGATCAAGCACATGCACGACACCTCAGGAATGAAATCGGGCAGCTATACCGAGGCCTTTTCTGAAACACTCGTAAAAATCGGAGAATCTAATCCAAACGTGGTTGCAATTACTGCAGCAATGCCTGACTCAACAGGCCTTCTATCTTTTCGAGAAAGGTTTCCAGATCGTTGCTTCGATGTAGGAATTGCTGAACAACATGCTGTAACTGCTGCAGCTGGAATGGCTTTAGGTGGTTTAAGGCCAGTAGTAGCTGTCTATTCGACCTTCCTAACTAGAGCTATCGACCAAATAAACCTTGATGTAGGCCTCCATGAACTTCCTGTAATTTTCTGCATTGACCGAGCAGGTATTACTGGTGACGATGGACCATCCCATCATGGTCTTCTTGATATTTCACTTCTTTCAAAGATTCCTAAAATGAAAATATTTGCGCCTTCTTCTTACCAAGAGTTGCAACAAATGCTTGAAGATTCACTTGAGATAGTAGACGGCCCGGTTGCAATCCGATGGCCAAAAACTCCTGCTCCGCAAGTTGAGTGGGAAGAGGTGGGAAGTGGGACGGATGCACGAAGAGTGAACAAAACGTCTGGGAAAAAAGATGTCTGTATATTAGCTGCCGGAAAAATGCTCTCAGAAGCGATCGAAGCATCGAAGCTACTTTCAGGAATAGGAGTTACTATTTGGGACCCTCGAATACTGCATCCTCTTAACCAAGAAATGCTTGAAGATGCCAAACAGCACAAACTTGTTGTAACCATTGAAGATGGATATGTAGAGGGAGGTTTCGGATCGTCCGTGCTCGGTTACCTAAATAAAGATAACTCGGATTGCAGGGTTATTAATCTTGGTGTCCCACTTTCTTTTCACTCCCACAACAAACCAGACTCACTGCTTTCCTCTTTCGGTCTTGACGCTGACGGAATCGTGAAAACGGTGCAGCAAGCTCTTTCGGAAATTTAGAAAGTTTTAAGAATAAAAAGGTTGCTCTCCTGAACTGTGATCAGTTACATCAATCACATCTTTTATCTCAGGCACTGCCTCAAGGATTGACGCTCTTATACCTTCCGTGAGGGTGGCCTGACTCATTGCACACCCCTGGCAACCACCTCCCATTGAGACATGAGCAGTTGAACCTTCAACTCCGACGAGTGTGGCAAAGCCCCCATGTGAAGCAAGTGCAGGGTTAACTTTTTGTTCTAAAAGCTGTTGAATCCTCTCTGGTACATCACCGCTTAACTCCAATTCTCCCAAATCACCCAATGGGTTGGGCCTGTTGGGATTGCGAATCACCAAGCCACCTTGATCGGCATTTTTCGGAATGTCTAATGTTGCGCCTGCAAGTTTTTCTTTGCTTGCCATTGGGATAATGACTGTTAATTCACCGACCTCGTAGGAAATATCCTCATCACTTACTTCTTCTAGAGGAACAAACGCCAAATCATATGAGTATTCGACGCCTGACACACCGCTAATTGCGACCCTTAAGCCCAATTTTTCTGCGTCCGACTCTTCAGAACGAACGGACAAAACCTTTAACGAAGCTTCTTCACTTATCTCAAGAATTGACATAGTTTCCCCTCAGTATCAAATTTTCACAAAATTCTAAAACTGGAATAATTCTAGTTTCAATTCTAGGTAAATAAACCGATAGATTTCGAATATGGAATCAAATTCTGCAAACAATACGGTTGTGAAATTAAGCAACGAAAATGAAATTGCGGTTCTGGAATTAGATGACGGCAAAGCAAATGCTTTGAACCATGATGTCATAGCTTCTCTAATAGAGAAACTTGATGAAGTCGAAGATTCTGGGGCAGTAGTTATTACAGGTAGACCGGAGAGATTTTCGGCTGGTTTTGATCTTGCGGTCATGAAATCAGGCGAAGGACCAGCAAGAGAAATGCTGAGAAGTGGTGTAGAACTATTTCTACGATGCTACTCATTTCCGAGACCTGTTATTGCAGCTTGCAATGGCCATGCGTTGGCAGCGGGAGCAATTCTTCTGATGTCTTGCGATCTGAGAATAGGCACTAAGGGGGAATTTAAAATCGGCTTACCCGAACTAGCAATCGGCATGTCACTACCTCTATTTGCAACAGAATTAGCAAAAGACAGGATTTCAAAGCGACACTTCACGAAGGCAACGGCCTTAGGTTCAACCTTCAATCCCGAAGAGGCTTGCGATGCAGGTTTTCTTGATGAAATCGTGAATGAGGACGAGCTACTTTCAACTGCACTAGACAGAGCTGAGTCTTTGAAAGCGATAGGCAAAACACAACTTTCCTTAACACGTTCAACAACTAGGGGTGAGACTATAAGAAAGATCAGAGACACCCTCGAAGACGATCTAAGTCGTTTTGTTGTTAAGCAATAAAAACTATATGGAAAAATCCTATGATGCCCTGCTCCTAGTATCTTTCGGCGCCCCTGAAAGCATCGATCAGGTTGAACCTTTTCTAAATAGGATCACTGAAGGTAAAAACATTCCTCCTGATCGCCTAAAAGAAATAGCCGAAAGATACAAGACGATAGGCGGTATTTCGCCTTTGAATTCCAACATCCGCAATTTAAAAAAATTGCTTGAAATAGAACTAGCTAACCGCGATATAAACATTCCTATCTTTATTGGACACAGAAATGCGGAGCCTCTCATAGAGAAAACAATAAATGATATGAATGAAATGGGTATCTCTAACTGTCTTACTTGGCTCGCATCTCCCTATAGTTCCTATAGTTCTTGCAGGCAATATACGGAAAATATAGAAGACGCTTGTTCCAAAATTGGAGCTAACGCCCCTTATATGGAGCAAATAAGACGTCATCATGACCACCCCGGTTTGATTGAACCCGCAGCTGACAACCTTCGAGCGGCACTTGAAAAACTACCCTCCAACAAAAAAACAGCTTTGCTTTTTTCTGCACATAGCCTCCCGGTAAGCATGGCTGATAACTGTCGATATGAAGCCGAAATAAGAGAATCATCTTCGCTAATCGCCGACCTAGTGGATCCTGAGAACAAGTTGCCCAAAGAGATCGTTTGGCAATCTAGAAGTGGACCTCCTTCCGTTCCTTGGTTGGAGCCTGACATAAATGACAAAATAAAAGAGCTAGCTTCTGAAGGAATTGAGGCAGTTGCAGTTTCACCTGTAGGTTTCCCAGTGGAAAATTTTGAGATTCTTTGGGATCTAGATCACGAAGCATCTGATGAAGCCAACAATTGCGGCATGTCTTTCAGCAGAGCCGATACTGTCCATAACGATCCTAGATTTATAAGCATGATTGGGGATCTGTTATGCGAAAGAATAAATAAACCCATTCATGCTAAAGCGGGCTTAGGGGCGTTTAGCTCTCAACTGGACAAATGTGAAGAAGGCTGTTGTCCTAACGGATAATCAAAAATTACGGTTTCTTCAAAAAAGTGTGAAAATTAAGGCCTTTACCTTCTAAGGGTCCACTGTCGAGTTGTAATAGCAAGGTAATTTTGAGGTGCCGATGAATCACGCTCAAATTGCCAAAGAAGCCTTAAATATGCGCCTAACGACTCTGCCTGCAAATGTTGCTAATGACGCGCTTTTAGACACGAGAAAAGCTGGCGAGCTTTTGGCCGCTTGTGGCGATCCAGAAGTTGATAAGGCTATTAGGAATCTTGGAGATACCTGGAAAATGGCTGGCCTTCCAGCCGAATCAATTGAAAAACCTTGGACTGAGAAACAAATAAGCGACCTCATCTCTGTGGGAGGCGACAAGCTTCTTGACATCTTGGATGAACTAGTAAACGGGATCACCCGTTGCAAAATCCATTAATTTTTTAACTTTGGAGCAACCATGAACAAACAACAGAAACTTCTACCTGACGAAACAAATTTTGCGAAAGAAATCGTTGGTGTGCCGGTCGAAGATGAAATGCAAGAATCATTTCTCGCATATTCACTTTCTGTAATTACATCAAGGGCAATACCTGATGTTAAAGACGGCTTAAAACCTGTACAACGTCGAATACTCTACGCCATGTTGAGAATGGGGCTTAGACCAGAAAACCCTCACCGTAAAAGTGCCAGGGTCGTAGGAGATACGATGGGTCGTTATCACCCTCATGGAGATGCTGCAATCTATGACGCTCTTGTAAGAATGGGGCAAGATTTTTCTCGTGGAATGACGCTGGTTGACAAACAAGGTAACTTCGGATCTCTTGATGATCCGCCTGCAGCGTCGCGCTACACAGAGTGCCGGCTCGCTGAAACTGCTATGGAAATGCTGAGGGAAATCGATGAAGACACAGTTGATTTTCGTCCTACTTACGATGGAGAAAGTGAAGAACCTTCTTGTCTACCCGCACTCCTGCCCAACCTTCTAATTAATGGAACTTCAGGAATAGCTGTGGGAATGGCTACAAATATGCCAACTCATAATCTGACTGAAGTTGCGGCTGCGATTTCTTTAATAATGAAAAAGAGACGCCCGAAGCCGACAATTAAAGAAATAATGGACATCATCCCTGGGCCTGATTTTCCGAGTGGCGGACTGATCATTAACGACAATCTAGAAGAAATATATAAATCAGGAAAAGGGACCATAAGGATAAGAGCTAAAGCGCATATTGAACCTTCTGGTAAAAACCGACAAGCAGTTGTTATAACAGAACTGCCCTACCTAGTAGGACCTGAGAGGATAATAAGCAAACTTAAAGAACTTAATGAAGCAAGCAAGCTAACTGGAGTGATGGACTTTAAGAATTTGTCTGATCGGGAGTCAGGCCTAAAAATACAAATAACAGTGAAGCCTGGGCATAACCCTCAAGCCGTTCTCGCAGAGCTTTATAAACTGACCCCTCTTGAAGAAACTTTCAGCATAAATAACGTAGTTCTAGTGGATGGGGAACCCAAAACCCTCGGTATATACGATCTGTGCGACCACTACATCAAGCACCGATTGCAAGTCGTAGTCAGAAGAACAAATTACAGACTTACTCAAGCGAAAGCGCGTCTTAATATTGTAAAAGGGCTTCTAATTGCACTTGATTCAATTGATGAAGTTGTCTCAATAATTCGGAAATCCGAAGATACTGCTGAGGCTCGTAGCGCTTTAATGAAAAAATTTAAACTGACACAAATACAAACTGATCACATACTCGATATGCCACTGAAACGTCTTACTGCGCTTGAGAAAAGGAAACTTGAAGAAGAACAAGCAGAACTAAAGAAAGCAATTGCGGGTTTCAATGCTCTTCTAAAATCAGACACACGTCAAAAAACTCTTGTTATCAAAGAGTTAAATGAAGTTGTACAGGAATTCGGACGAGAACGGCGTACTGAAATAGTTAGCTCCGATGATCTACCTGTGTTTGAAACAACAGAAGTAGCTGAAGATATAGAAGATGAACCTTGTGTAGTGACCCTCTCATCTTCTGGTCAAATAGGGAGATTAGGGGTCGATGGTGCCAAAAAAGCAAACCCTGGAAGACATGACATAATTACCGCTTCGCTACTTACGAGTACAACCTCAACTGTTACTGCAATCACTTCTGAGGGTAGAGCTCTTCATATTCTCGCTGCTGAACTAGTGGAGGCGGATGGAAGAACACGAGGGGGCAGCGCCTCTCAACTTTTTGGCACTAACAAGGGTGAAGTTATTCATACAATTTTGAGCAAAACCAAAGAACATCTCGTACTGGTAACAGAAACAGGAGTTGTTAAACGTCTAGAAACAGAAGAAGTGCAAAAAACTCAGAATGCGAAAACTGTTATAAAGCTAAAATCAGGCGACCGTGTAGTAAGCGCATTTTGCTCACCTGGTAAAACAGACCTTGGAATAAGTACATCAGATGGCCAATTCCTTCGCATGCCAGTTTCTACAGTAAGTATCCAGGGTCGAGGTGCTGCAGGTATTGCGGGAATGAAATTGAAAAATGGATCCGTTGTAGTATCAGCAGAAACAATACTTGGAGACGACTTCCTTACAACTGTACTAAACAACCAAACAGCCAAAGTGACTCCACTATCAGAGTTTGAGTCAAGGGGCCGTAACGGAGTGGGAGTGCGCGTAACCAAAGTTCCTGAAGATTCTAAAGTTACGGTTGCTAAAATCGGACCGCTAACAAATCTTCTTGCAGTGATGGCAACAGATGAAGACCCCAAAAAAGCTGACCCTAATCCTGTCACGTTCCTTCTTGAGCCAAGCAACAGAGATCTTGTAAGCACTAAAACTGAGCGGCAAATTCTCACTCTGGGAATTAGCAGATGGTGAAATTCATATGACTACATCAGCAAAAACAAAAAATAAACCCTCTAATACAAAAAAAGTAGCTTCGTCGAAAAAGAAAAAAACCGACTTAAACGGTTACGATGCCGACGCTATACAGACTTTAGAAGGTCTCGAGGCAGTTAGAAAAAGGCCTGGGATGTACATAGGTGGCACCGGAAGCCAGGGTCTCATGCACTTAGTCTGGGAATTAATCGATAATGCGGTCGATGAAGCTGCGGCGGGCTTTGCTAGCCGTCTTGATGTTCTACTGCATCGTGATGGGTCTGTTGAAATATCTGATAATGGCCGCGGAATACCAGTCGATATACATTCTGGCAAAAAAGTCTCAGCTTTAGAAGTTGTCCTGACTGAACTCCACGCAGGAGGAAAATTTGGCGGTGGCGCATACGGAGCGTCCGGAGGGTTGCATGGAGTCGGTGCATCAGTAGTTAATGCCTTGTCATCAAAACTAGTCGCACAGGTCGACCGCGAGGGTAGCACTCATGAACTCGGATTCAAAGCGAGAGTTGCAGGAACCTTTAACGGTTCCTCTTTCAAACCAGGACATCAGGTAAAAAAGATAAAAAAGATAAGTCCAACTAAATCAGGGACCCGTATACGCTTTTGGCCTGATCAAGACATTTTTGATAATGAGGCACAAATCGATTTCGAAGAAATATGCGATCGCTTAACCCGTTCTTGTTTCCTTGTGCCGGGGTTAAAAGTTACAGCCACCGATAAAAGAAGTGGAAACTCATCAAAGCCTTTTGAATTCGTATCTAGAGGTGGACTTGCAGATTTAGTCAATCACCTTTCGATGGGTGAAAATGTGACAGAGATCATTACTCTTTCAGGTTTTGAGTCTTTCGTTGAAAAAGTGCCAGTTGGCGGAAAGATGCAAGATGTTGAACGAGAATGCAAGGTAGAAATAGCGATCCGATGGGTGAATGGATTTGATAACACAATCCAATCTTTCGTAAATACTATTCCAACGACCCAAGGCGGAACCCATATCACAGGTTTTGATAGAGCTCTGACACGCGCCACCAATGACATCCTTCTGAAAGAAACCCGCAAACTTGCAAAACTTGCAAAGGAAAACAAAAACCGTGCCACCAAAGAAGATGTGCAAGAAGGACTAGTAGCAGCAATCAAAGTAATCTTTCCTGAACCTCAGTTCAGGGGTCAAACAAAACAAGAACTTGGAACACCAGCAATCGAAAAAATAGTCTATGACATCGTTAAACAAGGTTTGACCGATTGGTTTAATGGCGCTGGACCTAAGAAACACATCAATCTACTCAGAGAAAAAATGGCTAACGCCATTATTAACAGAGTCAGTTCAAAGCAACTGCTTGAAACGAAAAGGCGAGCTGCGAGTATGGGCTCCACAGGAATGCCTGAAAAACTAGCTGACTGCAGGGTCCATGGGCCTGATTCTGAATTAATAATTGTCGAAGGAGACTCTGCTGCCGGACCAGCAAAAGCTGGCAGAAATGCAGAGAACATGGCCATTCTCCCTTTACGTGGAAAAGTTGTGAATGCCGAGAAATCATCTCTGAAGCAGGTTTTGGACAACTCCGAAGCTCAAGCTCTCTTTACAGCGGTGGGTGCAGGTTCTGGTGATCAATTTGAAATTGAAGCAGCAAGGTACGGAAGGATAATTATTCTCTGTGATGCCGACGTAGACGGAAGCCACATCCGCTGTCTCCTCTTAACGCTCATGCATAAATATATGCGGCCCATGCTTGAAGAAGGGCGCGTATTCGCTGCTCAACCTCCACTATTTTCAACAAGAATAGGCGACACAATACACAGAGCCTTCTCGGAAAAAGAAAGAGATGCAATAACAGCGAAGCTAACTAAAAGTGGTCGAAAAGCCGAAAACATCACATGGAATAGATTCAAAGGTTTAGGTGAGATGAATGTAGATGAACTAGCTGAATGCGCCCTGAACCCTAAAACACGCATTTTGCGTCAAATGAAAATGACTGATGTGGCCGCAGCGAAAAAAGCAGCAAAAATGTTCGATACATTAATGGGTTCGGACGTCGGCAAACGACGAGATTACTTGGTTGCAAATAGCAACCTTCTAGACCAATCAGTTCTAGATTTCTGATGTTTAAGACTCCTCGCTCTTTTTCCTACTCATCAGCTTCCGTTTATAAGCAATGTCCGAGACGTTGGAAACACAAATACATAGACAAATTGCCTGACCCTACTGGTGAAGCGGCTCTTGTAGGCACCTTTGCCCATGAGGTACTTGAGGAGCTATGCAAAGAAGAGCCCTCTTTGCGGACAGAAGCAAGAGCAAATGAAATCGCTGCCACTATTTGGCCAAAAATCGCTGACAGGAAAGACTTCAAAAATCTTAAGCTCAACGAAGACTCTCAAAGAGAGTTCCGTTGGAAAGCATGGGAAGCAATCCAAGGACTATGGCGACTAGAAAATCCTTCACAAGTTGAAATCGAAGCAACTGAACAAAAACTATCAACTTCACTTTCAGGAGTACCTTTCTACGGAATCGTTGACCGAATAGATAGAGATGAAGATGGGCTAGTGGTAATTGACTATAAAACTGGGAAAGTCCGTCATGAGAATATTGACCAAGTACTTTTATATTCTGCCGCTGTAAATGAGAAAACAGGCGAACAACCCTCCAAAGCTAAACTCATGTACCTTGGAAATCGGGAAGTGTCTCCACAGATTATCGAAACTGATGTTTCTGAAGATTTAATGGCAAAAGCAGTAACAGATTTGTCTGACACATGGAACAAGCTCAAGCACGCTTTAGACAGTGAAAAATTCGAGACTACGACTACTCCTCTTTGTGGCTGGTGCTCATTCATCGAACATTGTCCAGATGGAATCAAATATATAAGAGAACGAGCCGATTCAGGAAGACTAAAGCCCGACGCTCCAGCCCGCGCAGTACTTGGAATCTAAGAACTGGCTTTTTTTCGTTTCCTCCAAAAAAGAGCCAAACAAAATAAAGCCACTGTAGCTATTAATGCCCCCAACCTATTTGCTCTGTCTGCACTCTCATCGACACTCTCAACTGGAGGAACCTCAAAAGGTCTAAAATCCTCATTATTTGAAAAAAGTTCCTTATTTTGATCGTTTTCAAAATCACTTTCTTCATGAACATCTTTTGTGGATTCCTCATTTAATTCAGAATCACTCGTTTCCGTATCATGACTCACTCCGTCAAGTAAATCATCTAATGGGCTGACCGTCGGTGCGGTTGGACGAGAACGTACTGCTTCAGGATCATAAGTTGCCATCTGAACGTTCCTCCTCTTCTGAATTGCTCACAGAATACTCACCTTCCAGTAGAAGAGTCAAAAGTTGATCAAATTCCGCTGCAGCTTCTGCTGCGCCTGGCCGATTACCTAAGCCATGTATCGGCAAAGACTGAGCTGAAGCCTCAGCCAAAGCTGTACGTAAATGAATTTTTGGAAGTTGGTAAGCAGAATAAGCCTCTTCAAGTTTTTCATTCCAGTAACTATCATCACGAGTTCTTCCAAGCCGGTTTACCGCTATGCCAGCTATTTTGGGTTTCGCATCAATTCGTCGTGTTTGAATCTTTTCAATCGTTTGGATCATTCGCGCTACACCATCAACCGACCAAGCCCCTGGTTCTGTAACTACTAGAGTTGAATCAACTGCAAATAATGCATTTACCGTTAATAGACCCAAAGAAGGTGGACAATCAACAATCACTAAGGGCCAATTCGCACCTTCGAGAGAAAGAGACAACCTGTTTTGAGCGCCTAAAGGATCGGTAGCTAGTCGTGGCTCGCAGACAGAAAGATCAGGTGTCGACGCTGCTAAGAAAGGCACTTGCCCGCAACTGGACGGCCAGTTAGCTATTTCTGAAAACTCAGAAATCCCGCCAACAATCTCTTCCTCTAAAATATTCACTACTCCTCTGGATGGTTCAAAAACACCCAATCCGGTAGTCGCATTTCCCTGAGGATCTAAATCCACTATCAGAGTTTTCAAACCTTTTCTAGCAGCAGAAGAAGCTAGACCTAAAGTAACACTAGTTTTTCCAACTCCACCTTTTTGGTTAACTATCGCTATTGAGGTCACATAGAAAACCTAGACCAGTTTGCGACAAAAAAGTTGTAAATCGTCGAAACAGGTATCGTGTACCAGTGCCTGAACTACCTGAAGTGGAATCAATAAGACGTCAATTAGAACCTCTGATTTTGGGAAAAACCCTAATAGATAGCTATTCTTTCTCTTCAAAAAAATTCGAACAAGCAAAACTGGCTTCGGGTTTTCATATAGAAGCAGTTAATCGTCGGGGAAAATATCTAATAATAACTTTAGAAAATGAACTAGCTGTCGAAGAAAAACGCAAAGAACTCATAATCCATCTTGGCATGACTGGAAGTATTTCTGTTACAGAAAAAAAATCAAATGACCCCTATGTAAGAGCCGAATGGGAACTAGATAACGGTCTATTTTTCACCTTCCGAGATATTCGACGTTTTGGAAGAATAGCTTTTGTGGATCCAGGAAACTACAAGTCGCTTCCGACTCTAAACAGCATCGGACCTGAACCTTTTGATCCTGACTTGACTTCAAACAGTTTCTATAAATCTTTATCCTCTTCCAAAAGTCAGTTGAAAACAAAGCTTCTTTCACAGAGAGTAGTTGCAGGACTTGGAAACATTTATGTTGATGAGTCGCTTTGGCGGGCAAGAGTCAACCCTGCTGTGAGACGAATCGGAGAAAGGCGCTCAGAAATTTTACTTCTTTCAATTAGGGAAGTTCTGAACGAAGCAATCATCAACGGTGGAACCACTTTTCGTGACTATAGAACCCCTGATGGTCTAACAGGCAAGAACCAACACAACCTAGATTGCTATGGCAAAACAGGTCAACCTTGCAAAAACTGCTCGTCTACATTAAAAGGTCGGTTAATTGGTCAACGTTCCACTACATGGTGCCCTCAATGCCAAATTAGATAATTACCGCTTGAGCTAACTAAAAGTAATATGAGTATGATCGCTTGCAGAGGTGAAAATTGAATCAAAATTCTTCTCAAACCAATGAAGAACCTAAGTCTGATATCGAAAAAAAAGATTTTCTAGATTCGCTTAAATCACAAATCGGTTCTGTAGGCGGAACTGAAATGGCACGCGATCGAGTTAGTGAGCCAGTGATCCGTTCTTGGTGTGACGCAATGTCGGAAAGTAATCCTGCTTATATAAGTTCCGATTTCGCGAACAACACAAAACATGGTGGGGTCATAGCTCCTCCAGCAATGCTTCAGGTGTGGACTATGTCTGGTCTTCATCTTGGTGCTCAGCCTCAAAGAAATATCGAGGATTCGCCAAGCGCGGGAGTTTACCAACTTCTTGATGAAGCAGGCTTTACTGGTGTAGTAGCAACTAACGCTACTTACAAATATGACAGAGCCATCAAGCCAGGTGATTTGATTTCTGGAACACAGAAGTTGCTGGATGTTTCAGAAGAGAAAGCGACAGCTATTGGAACGGGTCATTTTGTTACCACCGAAACTATTTATGCAGATGCTTCTGGTCAGCAAGTTGGTTCGATGGAATTTCGGATACTTAAATTTCGCCCCAATACAGGTAAGAAAGGTAAACAATCTAAAAAACCACCAAGACCAAAACCTTCTTCCAATAGTTCAACTGATTGGTTCTGGGATGCTTGCAACAATAACGAACTTAGAATTCAGTCTTGCAGCAAATGTGAAAACCTCCAGCACCCGCCTGCAGTTCGTTGTCTCGCATGCGGCTCTGCTTCGCTAGGCAGCATCGTTGCGTCAGGCAAGGGAAAGATCCACAGTTGGGCTGTTGCACATTATCCGCAAGCTCCAGCATTTGACTACCCACTAATCGTCGGTCTAGTTGAACTAGAAGAAGGTGTTCGTCTGGTTTCAAACATTACTGGTTTACAGCCAGAAGAACTTGAAATTGACATGCCAGTAGAAGTTCACTGGTTAGAAGTCGAGGATGGATTTACTTTGCATCAATTCAAACCTATTGCAACTGTAAATAGCGAATCTGAATCTCTAGTAGAGGAATTTGTTCCTTCTACCAATTCTTCAGAAGAAGAACACGAAAACAACAACTCAATGCTTGATACCAGCAATATGAAAGTTGGTGACGAACTGCCAACTTGCCGAATCCCTATAACCACTCTTCTAATAGTTTCAACGGCAATAGCAACACGAGATTACCAAGACGTTCACCACGATCCTAAGGCAGCTCAATCGAAAGGCATGCCTGACATATTCATGAACATTCTAACTTCAGCGGGGATTGTCAGCCGCTGGGTAAATGATTGGGCTGGACCAGAGGTCGATTGGGTTTCTATCGAGTTGCGACTTGGCACACCCAATCATCCTGGCGACACTATGACTCTCTCAGGTTCAATTGCAGAAATCTATGACAATGAAAGCCGAACTTTTCTTAATATTTCTTTCGTTGGAACGAATGATAAGGGTGCGCATGTCTCAGGGATTGCAAAAATTTCCCTAAATAAAAACAAGAAGGAAACAAAATGAATTCTAGTTCTTCTTACCAAGCAGCAATAGTAGGTATAGGTTCCACTGAATTCTCTAAGGATTCCGGGAGAACCCCAATGGAACTAGCTGTGGAAGCCTGCGAAGCTGCCATAGAAGATGCTGGAATTTCGGCTGCAAGCGTAGATGGAATTGTAACGTTTAGCGCTGAACAAAATTTTGAAATAGAAGTAGCACGTAATCTACGAATACCATCTTTGACCCACTTCAGCATGATCCCGCATGGTGGAGGTGCAGCTTGCGGGACTATCGGCCAAGCAGCTTCAGCAATTTTTTCAGGTTCTGCAAAATACGTACTGTGTTATAGAGCTTTCAATGAACGCTCCTGGCACAGGTTTGGAAGTGGAGTTCAAGACAAACACGGTGGCGCTGAAGCATTCGACGTAACTTTTGGGTGGACTTCACCTTTCGGTCTTCTTACCCCCGCTAGTTGGGTTGCAATGTTCGCTACGCGCTACATGCACCTATCAGGAGCTACTTCTGAGGATTTTGGACGTGTAGCGGTCACTGATAGAAAATTCGCTTCAACTAACCCAGCAGCTTTTTTCTATGAAAAACCAATCACTCTAGAAGAACACCAAGAAAGTAGATGGATCGTGGAACCTCTACACTTACTCGATTGTTGTCAGGAGTCTGACGGCGGTCAGGCAATTCTTGTGACTTCACTGGAACGGGCTAGGGACCTTCCGCACCCTCCAGCTGTAATCGCTTCAGCTGCCCAAGGTTCTACAGACGACCAGCAAGCAATGAGGAGCTACTACAGGGATGATATTGCAAGAATCCCAGAGATGAAGCTATGCGCCGATCAACTATGGGAAAATACAGGACTAAAGCCTTCGGACATTCAAGTTGCAAATATTTATGACCATTTTACTCCCCTATTTCTACCTCAACTTGAAGAGCTTGGATTCTGCGGAAAAGGAGAAGCAAAAGAATTTATACGTGATGGGAATATAGATATAGGAGGTTCGCTGCCTACGAACACAAATGGTGGCCAGTTGGGAGAAGCTTACATTCACGGAATGAACGGCATAGCGGAAGCAGTCCGTCAAATTCGTGGAACCTCAGTCAATCAAGTTGAGGACGTTGAAAACGCATTGGTAACCGCGGGAACGTCAGTACCTACAAGTGCACTAATTTTAAGCCAAGACAGATAAAAATTACTTAGATGACCCACTTTGAGGCTCTAAGAGATCTACGCTCACTTTATGGCTATCCGGCGGTTTGTATGTTGTTTTTCGTCACTAGCTATTTTGGCTTTGATTACACTTCCCAGCGCACAAGCCGGACCCTATGACAAAGAAATATCCGAACTTCAGAAACAAATCGACAAAATCAATTCTGATGTAGATGAGATAAAAAGAGACATAAAAGCGGAAGAGCAGAGAATATCTGATTTCCAAAATGAACTTTTGGAAATAGATGAAACTATTTCATAAATTGAGACACTGATAAACAATGAAGACTCACAGCTTGCTAAACACCCAATAAAACTTGAGCTTATAGCGGACGATTACATTCAAGTCTGGTCCTCTCGCTCAGAGCCCTTTCAATTAAGACGCGAACTTGCTATTGACTCCTACGTGCGAAATGACGAAAGGATGAACTCTGTTCTCACTCAATCAGCTCAGTTAACAGATGAAACTCTTAGAGGCATTCGAAGCCAAATTCTTTATAAAGCTCTTATCGACGAAACTGAAGGCAGGCTAGCTTCTGTTGATTCAAAGATGCGTGTCACTGGAGAGCGTGTTTCCGAAGTGCGGGAAGAAATAACCAAAGCAAGAAGTAAACAAAGAGATTACATACAACTGCAAGAAGATACCCGCGCTCGTATACCCACGATAAATGAACAGATTTTGAATATTAGATCAGGTATAAAAACTCTAGAAATCGAAATTGACAATTTAGAGGTCGAAACAAGTCAGCTTGATGGCGAGATCGAAAGATACCGACTTTTGGAGCTAACGAAGCAATGGACAGGACTACCAGGAAACGATATACGTCGGCCAGCTCTAGCAGTAAAAATAGATAATGTTTCAATAGCAAGACCACAAGCTGGAATTAATCAGGCTGATGTTGTCTACGAAGAACTTGTTGAAGCTGGTTTAACTCGTTTAATAGCTATTTTCCAAACCACCGACTCAAGAGTAGTTGGACCTGTGCGTTCAGCTAGAACATCCGATCCCCCTCTTCTTACTGGTTTCGATAGGCCGCTTTTTGCTTACTCTGGTGCCAACCGTGGAACAAGAAAGGTTGTGAGAGAATCGGATCTGACAGATGTTGGCTATGACAACTCGCGTGACAGTTACTGGCGTTCTACTTCGCGTAGAGCACCTCATAACCTATTCACTTCCACAGAAAGACTCTGGGAGTTGCACTCGGATAGAGATGAGATACCAAAACCTCCTTTTACTTTCAGAACCGAAAATGCACCGCTCCATCCGAATGCCAAAGAGGCAACAGGTGTCTTCATAGATTTTGGTCATGCAGAAATAGATTATTCATGGAACGGGTCAGGATGGGAAAGAACTCACAATGGTGAACCGCATGGAGATGGGGATGGAGTACGTGTAGCCCCCACCAATGTAGTTATACAATTCACTTCTTATGGAAAAAGCGCCGCAGACCTAAGGTCACCTGAAGCTATTACTGAAGGAAGTGGTGAGGTATGGGTATTCACTGATGGTCACTTGATCGAAGGGGAATGGAAACGTAAAAAGGATTCAGAACCAGCAGAAATAACTTCTAATGGGATACCCATACGCTTAACTCCTGGCAATACGTGGGTTGCATTGGCTAAATCTGGCACAGCAACTTGGCGTTAATTTATTACTGAGCAAAAAGCAGATCCGAAGGTGCTATACCATCTTCAAGAACTGTAAGACGTCTTGCGCCATCTTCTGTTACTAAAATTGTGTGCTCAAATTGAGCAGTACGTCTCCCATCTCTTGTAACCGCAGTCCAATTATCACTCCACATCTGGGCAGATGGATCCCCAAGTGTCAACATTGGTTCAATCGTAAAAGTCATCCCAGGAAGCATCTCTGTTGAAGCATATGGATCGTAGTAATGCGGGATCTGTAATGAACTATGAAATTCTGTTCCAACCCCATGACCGATGAATTCCCGAACAACCCCCAACGAATTTCTCTTTGCATGTCTTTCAATTGCCCTGCCAATAACATTGACAGGTCTTCCTGGCTTAACTTCTTCTATCCCTAATTCCATAGCTTTTCGTGTGTCTTTAATTAACTGAATATCACGTTCAGGGATTTCCCCTACTGGAAAAGTAACTGAAGTATCTCCGTGGACCCCCTCATGGTAAACAGTGACATCGATATTGACTATGTCACCCTCCTGCAAAGAACGGCTGTCTGGTATCCCATGGCAGATAACTTCATTTACCGATGTGCAAACTGACTTCGGAAAGCCTCTGTAATTAAGCGGACTTGGATACGCATCAAAAGAAAGAATCATCTCATGGACAATTTCGTCGATCTTATCGGTTGTGATACCGGGGCTAACATTCGAACCTGCTTCAAGCAAAACTAGTGCAGCTATCTTTCCGGCTTTTTCCATTCTTTCAATTTCATCGTCATCTCTAACCAATGACGAGATTGATCTGCCAGGGTCACCTGTGAGTGCATAAGGTGGCTTTTTTATATTCGGTGGCACTAACCTAGACGGACTCACGATTCCAGCTTCTACAGGTGGAACTGAAGGAGGCGCTAACGGTCCTGTTTTACGTTTCCTTTTCGACACCAAAAAAGGTTACCTTGATTCGACTACCAGATGAAACGACTCAAACTATCAACAACGCATGCAGGTCTATCCCCGCCCTCTATTTCAACAGTAAGTTGAATGACAGTTTGTACACCATTGTCTATCTCAATTACATCAAGGAGTTCAGCTCCTAAACGAACACTTGATTCCACTGTTACTGGTGCAGGAAACCTTACCCGATCCGTACCATAATTAATTCCCATAGAGATACCCTCCACATGAAAAATTTCAGGTAGAAGATGATTTGTTAGAGAAAGGGTTAAATACCCGTGAGCTATTGTCTTCCCGAAGGGGCCTTCAGCAGCTTTTTTCGGATTGACATGTATCCACTGATCGTCTCCAGTAGCTTCTGCAAATAAATCTATTCGTTTCTGATCAATTTCGATCCAACGGCTGTATCCAAGATGTTCACCTTTCGCTTTTAACAATTCATCTGGAGAACTAAAATTTTTCACTTGCTTCCCTTTTCTAACTGACTTTTACAAACTTATTACCTCGATATGAAAGATGCGAAACTATGGTTTTCTGATAGAAATATTAGAAATAAAAAAAGAAAAAATCTGAATCATGGCTACAACAGGTAAAAAAACTATTCTCGCTGCATTAGTAGCAAACGTTGGAATAGCTATTGCTAAATTTATAGGTTTCGCGGTTACGAAATCGTCCACAATGCTTGCAGAAGGAATCCATTCCAGTGCAGATTCAGCTAACCAGTTACTGTTGCTACTAGGTACGAAAAGGGCGAAACGAAACCCGAACAAAAGACATCCTTTTGGATACGGCCGCGAACGCTACTTTTGGTCTTTTGTGGTGGCTCTCATTTTATTCTCATTGGGATCTCTATTCGCTATTTACGAAGGAATCGAGAAAATTCGCCACCCTCATCCACTTGAAAATGCTAGTTGGGCTATAGGGATTCTAATTTTCGGCATATTCATCGAGTCTTTTTCTTTTCGTACTGCAATAGTTGAGGCTAGAACGATCAAGGGTGGAGCCTCTTGGTCCAAATTTGTTATTCGCTCTAAGCAGCCAGAAATTCCCGTGGTGCTTCTAGAAGATGCAGGAGCACTGTTTGGAATGGTTATTGCTCTTGCAGCAATATCTCTGGTGAAAATTACAGGAGAACCGTTATGGGACGGGATAGGAACTCTTTCAATAGGAATTCTTTTGGGTTTGATAGCAGCCGTTCTCGCGCGCGAAATGCACAGTCTTTTAATAGGTGAATCTGCTAACGAAAAAGACCGCACAAAAATCGAGGAACTTATTCAAGAGTGTAAAGGAATATCACAAGTTATTGAAATCAGAACTCAGCATTTAGGACCAGAGGAAATTCTTATAGGGGCAAGAGTAGTTTTCGATGAATCTCTACAAGCCAAAGAGATCGCCGTCATCATTAATGACCTTGAAGAAACAATTAACACTGAGGTGAAAGATGCTGGGCCTATATTTATTGAGCCCGAGATTTTAGACAGTAACTAATTTGCGCTCAATCCCTAAAGTGTTACCATCGAAGTAGCGACTGGAAACTCTATGGAATTTGAAGATATCAACCTCTTAGATCTTGATAGGTTTCTAGCACAAGAACACCATGAAATGTTTTCTTACTTACGCGCTCACAATCCCATTAGTTGGCATGAAGAACCAAATGGACCTGGTTTCTGGAATGTCGTCCAGCACAAAGATCTTGTAGAAGTAAATCGAAATGCTGAAGTTTTCTCTTCTGAAATTGGTGGGATATCAATAGCGGACCCACATGAGCATGAAGACGGTTCTCAAGGTTTTGATCTACGCGGGACACAAATGCTTTACACAGACCCTCCTAAGCACACTCGTTATAGGAAACTAGTTAATCGTGGTTTCACCCCACGTATGATCGGTCTACTTGAAAAGTACTTGCGTCATCGCGCAACCTTGATTGTTAATGAAGTGATTGAAAAAGGCAGTTGCGATTTCGTAGTTGATGTGGCAGCTGAACTTCCTCTACAAGCTATTGCAGAGATCATGGGAGTGCCGCAAAAAGAACGGAATAAACTTTTCGAATGGTCTAACAGAATGATCGGAATTGAAGATCCCGAATATTCTGGTCAAGACAACCAGGCGGCAGCCTTCGAACTATATGCATATGCGAATCAACTGGCTAATGAAAGACGCGAAAATCCTCAGGACGATTTAATCACTCGTCTTATTAATGCTGAAATTATGGGAGACGATGGAGAACCTACTGTTATCAATGAGCATGAAATCGATGGATTTATGCTACTGATGTCTGTTGCCGGCAATGAAACTACACGCAATGCAACTTCGCAAGGTTTATGGGCTCTTTTGGAACATCCTGATCAGTTCGACCTTTTGAAATCAAATATTGCAGATTTAATCGATACTGCTGTTGACGAAATAGTTAGATATGCAAGTCCAGTAATGCATTTTAGAAGAACGGCATCTCAAGAAACTGAGATACACGGTCAAAAAATCAACAAAGGAGACAAAATAGTGATGTGGCATGTTTCCGCAAACCGAGATGAAACTGAATTCGAAAATCCTTTTAAATTAGATATTTCGCGCTCGCCAAATAATCATGTCGGGTTTGGAGGTGGTGGGCCCCATTACTGTTTGGGAGCGAACTTAGCAAGAATGGAACTTCGAATAATTTTCGAAGAAGTTTGCAAGAGAATGCCCGATATATCACTAGATGGATCACCATCGAGACTGAGGTCTAATTTCATTAATGGGGTTAAACATATGCCTGTCGTGTTTCCCCAGGGAGAAAGAGTTGACCCTGGCCCTATCTTTGAAAGTTAAGTAATACTTGTTCCAAGCAAACTGCCGATCAAATAAGTAACTGAGCAAGCTGCTGCAGCTACCAACATTTGTCTCGTCGAGGTCTTGAAAACTGATCGGCCCGAAAGTCGGGCAAGGACACCTCCGACAAGTGCAGTGGAAAAGATGCCCATAATCGCAGAAGTCCAAATTGCACTGTTTCCTTCACCTATCAGCCAAGGAATCAGAGGCACAAAAGCTCCGAAGGAAAAAGAGACGAAACTAGAAGATGCCGCTAATAGAGGATTTCCAAGCTGTCCAGGATTGACACCTAGTTCTTCTCTTACATGCACTTCGAGAGCGATTTCAGAGTTTGACATGATTTGTCGGGCGACTTCTTCTGCTAGATCAGAGTCAATTCCTCTTTCTTCGTATATAGATTTCAACTCCTCTGTTTCAGCTTCTAAATTTGTATCTATTGACTTTTTTTCGATTAGCAACTCTCGTTCAACTAATTCCTTCTGTGCCTGCAAGGAAACATACTCTCCGGCAGCCATCGAAACAGCTCCTGCTAATAAGCCTGAAATGCCGGCAACTCTAATTATTGATGGGTCAGTACTTGCTCCGGCTATACCAAGAATTAAAGAAACATTTGAAACAAGACCATCACTGATACCGAAAACTGCAGCTCTAGCTGCGCCATCCTGCACATCACGATGCTTGTGTACGGCTCCCCTTCCTAACACAACACCAACTTAACCAAACATTGAGTAAGTGCTTATATTCAGCGAAGAAATTGTGATTATGAAATTTTTGGATTGAGAATTGCTTTTACATTTACTTGCGTTCGGGTTGTTAGCCATGCACCTAATAAAAGAATAAATACTCCAAACAATTCCCAAAAAGAAAGTTCTTCATTTAAAATAAGGACCCCTAACAGCGCTGCAACTATAGGAATAAGATAGGTAACTATAGATGCACGTACCGCACCGACCCTTCCGATCAAAGTAGTAGCAGCTGCATAAGCTATACCTGTTCCTCCCAGCCCAACTGCTAAATTTGCTCCAAATGCTTTCATCGACCAAGCAGATTCTGTAATTCCATATACCCCATATGGAAAAGTTATTACTGAGGCGACTACTAACACTTTTGACAAAACAGCCAGTGAACCATATTTTCTTTGTAGAGGACCTGCAATATTTACGCCGACTCCATATGAAGTAACAGCCAAAATGACAAACAGAATGCCAAGAGCATTAGTTCCGCCGCCACTAACAGTGGGTAAACCTATGAATAATATTCCGACTATTCCGATAAGGATTCCCAAAATTTGAATTTTTTTGATCAGAACTCCGAACCCCAAGACGCCAATCGTTAAAGTCATTATCGGCATCGCACTATTTAGCATTCCAGTAATCGAAGAATCAATCCACTGTTGAGCTAATGGAAACATTGTGAACGGAAAAGCCACCCAGGTTACTCCTAACAGAACAATTGACCGCCTGTCTTCAACATCTATCGGCTTCCTTGAAGATGGAAACCAGATAAGTGCGACTAGACCTAATGTAGGCCTTAGCCATGTGATTAAACCTGGATGTTCTTCCTCAAGCGCAACGTCCATAAATAAGAACGAAGAACCCCAAATCCCAGCAGCTGTAAGCAACAATAGCCAGTCGAGCTTTTCGAAACTTTTTTCCTCGCTCAGTTGACCGGAGGAGTTAGTTGTATTTTCTTTCACTACTGAAAGCTATCTACTCTAGAATCAGAATTAGAGGGACATTATGAAAAAGTTTTTTTTGACCACTTCCATGTTATTCGTGGTTGCTTCCTGCTCAGGTACAAAAGATCCAACAACGACTCAAGCACCCGCAACAACAACTTCTTTGACAACCACAACAACCACAACAACCACAACAACCACTCAAGCACCCGTGACAACCACAACAACGACTCAACCATCCGCAACAACCACAACAACGACTCAAGCACCCGTGACAACCACAACAACCAATCAACCACCCGCAACAACCACTTCTTTGCCACCTTTCGGACCTGAACAATTCCTAGAAAAAGGCCCCTGGGCTGTTGGAGTAAGAACTATTCAACTAGAAGATAGGCCATTTGAAGTTTGGTATCCTGTCGATCCGAGCACCGTTGTTGATGAAACTTCTGAAGTATTTGATCAACTGACTGCAATCTCTGAGGTCGTCCAACCTTTAATTCCTGGTGATTTGGGCGGTGAAGTCGATACGGGTTCTTACAGGGATGCGACTCCTACAAG
>MDTA01177557.1_pt1 | contig 35900 bp, 34 predicted proteins | sample 811151 | NCBI WGS metagenome assembly MDTA01 (sample SAMN05326648, study PRJNA326480) | marine metagenome | isolation source: seawater | place: Indian Ocean: South | collected 2010
AAAATTTAGAGAATTTGTAAAGAAATATGGACATTTAAGACCTGGAACTTATGACATTACGTCTCCAAGATATGATCAAAATGTAAAAGAATTTTTTTTCAGAAAAACAAGAAAAACAAAAATTAATGTTAAAAATGTTAAAAAGTTTAATATCAACAATTCAGAAATTTCAAAATTAAAAAAACTGCTTGTTAGATCTAAAATACCGTTAGATCCTTCAGATTTCTTAAGTTATTTATCAAACTCTATAAAATCTAGAGAATATGCAAAATTTATTTTTACAAAAAGTGTCAGTATAATTTTAGAGAAAATTAGACTTTACTCTTTAAAAACAGGATTATCATTAGACGAAATTTCTAGTTTAGATATTGATAAAGTTTTTAAGAAAAGATTATCTAAAACAAAAATAAAAAAATTGAGTTTAATAGCAAAAAAGGAGAGTCATATAAATTCTCTAATCAAACTTCCACAGCTTATGATAGATAGAACAAATATTTTTGTCGTTCCTTTTCAAGTAAGTTTACCAAATTATGTCACAAAAGAAATTACAGTTTCAGATATTGTTAATCTAGAAAATAAAAAAAAAATACCTGATCTGAAAGATAAAATTGTTATTATTAAAAATGCCGACCCAGGTTTTGATTGGATTTTTGGGCACAAGATAAAAGGTTTAATTACTCAATTTGGTGGTGCAAACTCACATATGACCATTAGGTGTGCTGAGCAAGGTTTACCAGCAGCTATAGGTTGTGGAAGCCAAACTTTTAAGATTATTAAAAAATCAAAAAAAATTGAATTGAACTGTAAATTAAAAACAATAAAAGTTATTAACTAATATGAACTCAAAAAGAAAAAATTTTGTTTTTGTTTCGTGTAGAGAAGATTACTTGGAGAAAAGAAAAGAAAAAAGATTTTCAATTGATAAAAAATTATTGAAATGGATAAAAACTATTAATCTAAATCCTATTTTAGTGACTGATATTGATCAAATATATTATTTTAGGTATTTGAAACCATTAGGAGTTATTTTAAGCGGAGGTAACGATATAGACGAGTTAAGTGACAGATTTAAAATTGAAAAAAAATTAATTTTATGGGCAAAAAAAAACAAAAAACCTATTCTAGGTATTTGCCATGGGCTTCAATTGTTGGCGTACATGAATAATGCTAAATTAAAAAAAATTAAAAATCACGTTAGAGTAAGACACTCTATAATAAGCAAAGAAAAAAATTTTTATCCAAAAGTTGTAAATAGTTTTCATAATTTAGGACTGTTCAAGGCACCAAGTAATTTTATAGTAACAGCATATGCACCTGATAAATCTATAGAAGCTATAAGACATAAAAAATATAACTGGGAAGGATGGATGTGGCACCCAGAAAGAGATAAAAAATTTAATATAAAATTAATTCTTAGAGCGAAAAAAATATTTAGAAATAAAGTATGAATGGCATAATATTGGCTGCAGGTAGAGGATCTAGGGTAAACCGGTCTTCAAAAAACACACCTAAAGGAATGTTTTTGTATAAAAATAAAACATTAATTGAACACATCTTAGAAAATTTTAAAAAAAATATGATTAATAAAACATCAATCGTTACAGGATACAAAAGTAAAAACTTAAAAGTTTTTTCAACCAAAAAATTTCACAATAAATTTTGGAGAAGTACAAATATTTTATATTCACTTTATAAGGCAGATAATTGGCTTAAAAAATACACTTGTATCATTTCTTATTCTGATATTTTTTATAAAAAATCTGCAATAAGTTTATTAAAAAAAACTAAAGGTGATATAGTAATACTGTATGATGTAAACTGGTATAAAATTTGGAAAAAAAGATTTCAAGATCCTTTGTTAGATGCAGAAACTTTTAAAATAAAAAAAAATAATTTAGTTCAAATAGGAGATAAAACAAAAAACCTAAAAGAAATTCAAGGACAATATATGGGTGTTTTTAAAATCACTCCTAGAGGCTGGCAAATAATAAAAAAACATTTAAAAAAAATAAAATATTTTAAATCATATGATATCACGAAACTTCTTAAGTCACTTATTTCAGAGAAAAAAAATTTAGTAAAAGTGGTAAAATATAAAGATAAATGGTTTGAGGTTGATACATATAAAGATTACAAAATTTTTTTAAAAGATAAAATGAATGAAATAATTGATACAATTTAACCTATTAATGAAGTAATAAATATAATAAAAAATTATGACTAAAAATTATTTATATAAAATCTTTTTATGATTGTATCAGACTATGTCGCAAAATTTTTAAAAAGCAAAGGTATCAAAGACATATTCATGCTTACTGGTTATGGAGCAATGTATTTAAATGACTCTATCTTTAAAGAAAAATTAAATTTTTTTGCAACCAGAAACGAAGCAACAGCTCCAATTATGGCTTCAGCTTATTCTAGAACTAACAAAGCTAAAGTTGGTGTAGCATGTGTTACAGCTGGACCTGGAGCTACAAATGCAATACCAGGATTGGCGGAAGCTTATGTAGACTCTTCACCAGTGATTATTATTTCAGGACAGGTTATTAAAAAACACACAACTTATAATGCAAAATTAAAAGGATTAAGAACCTTTGGTACTGCAGAGATAGATATTGTTTCTACGGTTAAATCTTTGACAAAATATGCCACTGTTGTTTCAAATCCAAATGATATTAAATATGTCATGGAAAAAGCTTATAATGTATCTGTATCCGGTCGACCTGGACCAGTTTGGATAGACATACCTTTAGATGTACAAAGTAAAAAAATTAATATTAAAAAATTAAAATCTTATAAAGAAAAAAAAATAAAAAAAAAAATTAATAAAAAAAAATTAGATAAAATAATAAAGTTAATTGAAAATTCAAAAAAACCACTGATTGTATGTGGACAAGGAGTAAAGTCTTCAGGTACATTTAATAAAATATATAAAAATCTTTCTTTAAAAAAAAATATACCTATTCTGTTCTCTAGAGCAGCACAAGATTTAGCATCTCATAAAAATAAAAATATTTTAGGTCAATTTGGGATTAAAGGTATCAAATCAAGTAAAGAAATTATGGAAAACTCAGATTTAATTATTTCTTTAGGTTGTAGGTTGGCACCTCAATTTACCGGACATGATTTTGCAGCTTTCAAAAAGGGAATAATAATTGCCGTTGATATCGAAAAAGATGAATTATTAAAAAAAGGGACAAAACTTTTTATGAAACCGAACTATGATCTTTCTGACTTCGTACCAGCTTTAATAAAAAAAATTAATTTGAAAAAAAAAATTAATTTTAAGGAATGGGCTTTATATTGTGAAAAACAAAAAAAAATACCAATCAAGCTTTCTTTATCAAAAAAAAACCCAATGGATTTATATTATTTTATGGATCAATTGGGAAAATTTTCAGATAAAAATAATATTTTGGTAACCGACGCTGGATCAAATTATTATGCTGGTGGACAAGTTTGGAAATTTGAAAAAGGTCAAAAAGAAATCACTTCTATAACAAATGCTGCAATGGGCCTATCAATACCCCTTGCCATTGGGTCAGCTGTGGGTGATAAAAATAAGATGATTTTAGCAGTAACAGGAGATGGTTCACTAGAACTAAACATTCAAGAACTTAAAACTATGTCACATTATAACTTTAATATTAAATTGTTTGTAATAAATAACGGTGGATATGTCTCAATGCATAACTGGGCTGATAGCTTTTTTGATGGAAGAAGAGTTGATGATCCAAATAATACAGGGGAGGGAACCATGAACTTAAAAAAAATATCTGAAGCTTTTGACTTAGATTATTTTAGGATTTTTGATTATAAAAAAGTTCAATCTGATCTTAAGCATATTATCTCAAATAATAAACCAATGTTTATAGAAGTGATTACTGATAATAATCAAAAAATATTCGATGCATATATGGATAGGTAATGAAAGTTAAATTTTCTGAAAAATATTTTAAAAATAAATGCTTTGATATAAGAAAAAATATATTAAAACTAGCAAGACAATCTGGCGGGAAGGGAGCGCATCTTGGTGGCACAATGTCTTGTGTAGAGATTTTGGCGTTCCTTTACTATTGCAACATTCTAAAATTTAATCGAAAAAATACTCTGTGGAATAATAGAGATAGATTTTTGATTGGTAAATGTCACGCTCATTTAGCGTTATACAGTATATGGACCGATTTGGGTTTTTTCCAAAAGAGTCTTTTAAAAACATATGGAAAAAATGGAACAAGTCTTGGCGTTCAATTAGACACTAATATACCTGGGTCTGAATACAATACAGGCTCATTAGGGCATGTTATAGGAATCGCAAATGGAATAAGTGTAAGTAGCAAACTTGACAAAAAAAAAATTAATATTTATTGTTTAATAGGCGATGGTGAATGTGAGTCCGGTTCCATTTGGGAATCAGTATTAAATACAACTAAAATGAAATTAAATAATATAGTTGTTATAGTAGATGTAAATAGATTATCTGAAATGCAGGACTTAGGAAGATATAATTCAAAAATATTAAAAAAAAAATTTCAATCGTATGATTGGCAAGTATTTGAGTGTAATGGTCATAGTTTTAAAGATTTAAAAAAAACTTTTTTAAAAATTCATAATTGTAAAAATAAACCTAAAGTAATAATTGCCAATACTATTAAAGGCAAAGGTGTTTCATTCATGGAAAATAATATTGAGTGGCATCATAAAGCGCCAGATGATTATGAATTTAGACAAGCACTAAAAGAATACCTTTAAATAATGAGAATTGATTTTCGAAACGCTTTTTTTGATAGACTATTTTTTCATGCAAAAAAAGATAAAAATATAATTGTCTTATCAGCAGATATATCTGCTCACAGTTTCAAAAAATTTGAAAAAGAGATACCTAACCAATTAATAAATGTCGGTATAACCGAGCAAAGTATGATTTCCTTAGCTGCAGGTTTAGCAATGAATAAAAAAAAGGTGTTCGTATTTAGTATGATACCTTTTTTAACAATGAGATCACTTGAGCATATTAAAATAGATATTTGTAGTCATAATCTTCCAGTAACACTAGTAGGTTTGGGCTCAGGCTTTTCTTTTGATACTGATGGTCATTCTGCTCAAGGAATATTTGATATAGGTATAATTAAAAATTTACCAGAAATACAAATTTTTAATACTTCAGATTCTATTTCTACGCAAAGTGCATGTGATGAGTTAATCAATATTAAATCACCAGCATATATAAGATTAGACAAAAGCCAAGTGAAAAATATTTATCCTAGATCAAAAAAATTTAATAAGGGATACAGTATAACTGGAAATGGAAAAGAAATTGCATTAGTTACAACTGGTATTATGGCTAATAAATGTTTGGATTTAATTAGAAATTCAAGATTAAAAGATTACAAAAAAAAAATTTCTATAATTGATTTCTATAGATTAAAACCAATTCAAAGGAATATAATAAATATTCTGAAAAAATTTAAAAAAATAATCATAGTTGATGAAAATACATTTACTGGAGGATTAAGTTCATTATTTGCAGAATTTTCTTTTATAAATAATTTTTTGAAACAGGCCCATTTCATTAATGTTGAAAATAAACAAAATATTTTTAAATATGGAAATAGGGAGTGGCTACATAAGGTCCATAATATTGATAACTCAAGCTTGATAAAAAAAATTTTAAAGGTTATAAAAAACTGAGTGTTTTGTTGAAAAATAAAAAATTTCTTGTCACAGGTGGCAGTAAAGGCCTAGGTTATAATTTGGTCAAAAAATTGGTCTCTAAAAGGATAAATGTTTCCGTAATCTCAAGGTCATTTTCAGACAAAAAGATAAGAAAAAAAATAGATTTTTATAAGTGTGATATTTTAAAAAAAAGTGAGTTTTCAAGATTAAAAAAAAAAATATCTAAAAAAAAATTTGATATTATTGTTCATTGTATTGGGGGCGGACTTGGTATTAAAAGTTCCTTATCAAGTTACAAGTTATGGAGTAAATCTCTTTTTTTTAATGTGGGAGCTAGCATTGAATTAAATAATATTTTAATTCCAAGTATGATTAAAAATAATATCAATGGGAAAATTATTCATATTTCATCTTATTCTGCAATTGATGGAGGTCCAGATGTAAAAAAATTTGGAGGATCTACTCCTTATGTATGTGCTAAAGCTTTTTTAAATATGTATATTAAGGCATTATCTAAAGAGTTTAGAAAAGAAAAGATTAGTTTTACTGGCATTTTACCTGGACCTATTTTATTAGAGCATAAACATTGGTTTAAATTTAAAAAAGAAAATCCAGATCTGTTTAAAAAATTTCGAAAAGATTACATGAAAAATAAAAAATTTTTAAGCCCAAATCAAGTAGGAAAATTTATTTATAAAGTATGTAATATGAATAAATTTAAAATCAATTCTAAGCTCTTTGTTGTTAGATAGATGAAATTAATTTTTTTTATTACAATTACTTTTTTTATACCAAATTTAGCCTTTGCTTACATCGATCCTGGTGGATTAGGAGCGATTTTTAATTTATTAATAGCAGGAATAGTTACTAGTTTATTTTATTTAAAATCTTATTTAATTCTTATTTTTCAAAATATAAAAAATTTTATAAAAGATTTTAATAATTTTATTTTTTTTTTGAAAACTAAAAAATCAATAGTGATTTATTCTGAAAATTCACAATATTTAAAATATTATGGAACACTGTTAGAAAATTTATCAAATAATAAAAGTTTAGATATCATTTTATTGATTGATAAGAAAAATCATTATTTAGATAAATTTGATAAAGTCAAAAAATTTTATATTAAAACAAATTTTTTGAAAAATTTAATTTTAAGTTTTATTAATTGTGAAATTTTGATTATTACAACACCTGATATAGGAAACACTTATGTAAAAAAATCAAATTTTTGTAAACATTATTTTTACATTTTCCACTCAGCTGTTAGCACCCAAATGGTATATAATAAATTTGCTTTTAAGAATTATGACACTATTTGTTGCAACGGTAGTTATCAATATGATGAACTCATAGCTGAAGAGGAAAAATATAATTTACCCAGAAAAAATTTGATAAAATCTGGTTATCCTTTTTTTGATACATTAGATAGAAATTTTAAAAAAGAATATGATAAGGGACGAATTTTGGTTGCACCATCATGGAACCCATCCATTCCAGATTTCTATGAAAAATATTATTCAAAAATACTAGATGATCTGCTTAAAAGCCAGTTTAGTGTTATATTTAGGTCTCACCCCGAGTATTTAAAAAGATTTTCGAAAAAATTTACTGAGTTTAAAAATAAATATTCTTCAAATATTAAAATTAGTTTTGATGATGGAGATCAACTACTTGAAGCTTTTAAAAAATGTGAAACAATAATAACAGACTGGTCAGGCATAGCTTATGAGTTTGTTTATACTTCACAAAGATATGTAATATTTAATGATGTTCCAGTTAAACAATTAAATAATGACACCGTTAATCATCAAGAAATATTTGAATTTAAATACAGAAATCATATAGGCATAATTTGTAAGCCAAACGATGATATATTGTTAATAGTTGATGATTTAAGAAAAAAGAATAAAGATTCAAAAGAATTAGATATTTTTTTTAAAGAAAAATTTTATAATTTAGGTAATGCCTCCAATACAATTGCTTATAACGTACAAAATATATTGGATACTATAAGAAAAAAATAGTTATGATTTCAATATTTCAATTTTTTTTGATAACTTAATAAAATTCTTTTCTAATATATTAAAATTTTTAATTTAATTAAAATCTATGAAGTTTTCTTTTTTAAAAATTTAAAACTTGATCAACTGCTTACAGTTAAAATTATCGACTGTACAAACTATTTTATTTTAATGTTAAAATTTTTTTTTATTTTACTTGAATTTAAAATTTGAATTAAAGGAAATATGTTTTTATTTACATCGGGTTTTAAAAATGTTTTATAATCTAATTTATTTTTAGAAAATATACTTTTCAGTCTTGTATAGTAACTAAATCTCTTTGAGCCCAAATTGTAAAGACCATATTTATTTGAGTTCAGACTTTTAATAATAATTAATATTAATTGATCTAAATAAAGAAAGGATCTAAATATATTTTTAGCTACTGATATTTTTTTACTTGCCTTTTTTTTTATAATGGCCTTGTCAATAAATGAACTACTATTTGGATCTCCATATCCGTGAACAATTGGCAATCTAAATATATGGTAATTTAAAAATTTTTTTGTAATTAATTGTTCACTTTTAAACTTATTTTTTGCATACTCTGCAGTTGGGTTTACTTTGTCTGTTTCTTTACAATTTTTATTTTTATTACCATATACTTTGTCAGTTGATAAAAAAATAAAATGGCAATTTCTATTAAGGTATTTGCAAAGGTTTTTTGTCGCCAAAAAATTAATTTTTTGAGATTTTTTTTGGTTTAATTGATTTTGATGTGGATTTATATAAGCTGCTAAATGAATAAATATATCTGGTTTTATTTCATTAATTTTTTTTCTTAATAAATTATGGTTAAATAAACTAACTTTGGTTGTCACTATATTTTTTAGTTTTATTTTTTTTTTATTTAAAAAACAAAATATTTTATAATTTTTTTTTGAGCTTATATTTTCTAATAAATTTTTTCCTATAAAACCTGATCCACCAGTGATTACAATTTTTTTCATCAAAATATATAAATTAAGATTATTTTAAATTTGTATTTTATTTGTTTAATATTATAGTAATACTTATTTTCCATTGGATTAACTAAAATGTCTATAGAAATAATTTTATAAATTTTTTATTCTAAATCTTTTCTGCGGTATATTTTGCCGTGCTTTGGATGGTTTGAATGATACACATCAAATTTATTTATATTATTTAAATCGAGTTTTTTGTTGTTTAAACAATTTACAATAATAGGAAATAAATCTGAATTAGAAATTTTTTTTGTTTCATCTATACATTCAAAATTTTTGCTAATCGCTAAAAAATTATCAAACCAAGCTGATGGCCATAATCGATCAGGAAATTGTGGTTGAGGCCTTCCTTCATCAATTAAGTTTGGGTCAAAAGACCATCCAGTATCAGACTGAATAATGATAATAAATGGTCTTCGATTTTTTTCTTCAATTTTTAATGTGAATTTTTCTATTTGGTTTTTTAAACACAGAACTTGTTCAAAATATTGTTTTTTTGTAAAAGTTATATTTTCTTTAAGACCTTTTTCATGGACATATATGCATTTTGGATCAACCGTGTATGGTGAATGAGGTGTATTTAAATAACCATAAACATACCTAGGTTTTTTTTCTTTGAGAATAGTGTCTAAATCTCTTGTAATTTTATCTAGATGCATTTTTTTTCTTTTCTTTAAAAACTTAAAAGATATTTTATCGATCCACGAATGATTAATATTTATTAATAATAAATAGTTTTTTAAAAATTCTCCCTCATAAAAAGAAGTATTCATACATTTGAATAAATTTTTATTACATTTTGAGCCAAGCCAATTTGTACTGTACCAAAAAATTTTATAATCATTTTTTATTAAAAGTTCATGCAATCTTGAATTATACATTGTCTTGTTAATTTGTTTTTCTGAAAATTCTAAATTTTCATTTACAAGTGATCCATTTAAAGTACTTGATAAAGAAAAAAAAGTAGTCGGATAATTAGTCAAAGAATTTTCAATATAATTAAAACCAATTTGTTCTAATTTTTCTTTAAATTCCTTAGAGTGTGTAAAACCAAATTGTTCTAAGGTATTTAAATTTAACATCCCATCAGGTATAATATGATATATATCTGGTTTAATTTTTAATTCACTTTGATCAAATAAATTTGATACAAATATATTATCAAAATTTTCAATTTTTTTTGTACTCAAATTAGTCTTTAAGTGAATAAAAATAGTAATTAAGAAAAATAATAAACAAAAAAAATTGATGTAGTGAAATTTAAGCTTAAATTTAAAAAATAACCGAATAAGAATAAAAATTATTAAAATTAAAAAATTTACTACTAGGTAATTTTTAATACCAACTAAGGAATTATCAAAAATTAAAAAATTTAGTAAAAGGTTTATTATTAGTGAAAAAATTACTAAATCTAAAAAAAAATTATTCTTTCTGCTCAAGATTAGATTAATTAGTATTATTACTAAAGATAGTATGAACGGAAAAACACAAAAATTTAAAAAAGTAAAAAAGTCGATGAGGTTCGGATTGTTATTAAATATAATTAATGCTGGTAGCAATAAAGTAGATAATAATGTTAAATATTTATTTTTTATCATTAATTGTCTTGTGATTATTATTTTTTATGAATATATCAGACTATAAATTTTTGTACAAAACTAAACTCTTTACACATAATAATTTAAGGCTATACTGTTCAAAATTTGAACAATATGAGAAATAATTTATTTTAGAATAATTGATGAAATCTATATTTCAGAAAATATTCTCAAAGTATAAAGAATTATTATTATTTAAATTTATTTGTTTTATCGTAAGCAAATTATTTAAATTGATAATGAATTTTTTGATATGTTTTCTTATTACTCCACTGAGTTTAATTTTATACCTAATATATCCGTTTATTAAAGTTAGATTTGGAGTGATACACAATAATGTATTTGGTCATTATTTATTTGATACTGAGTTTTTCTTAAGAAAAAAAAAATTAACAAAAGAAAAAACATACGATCTATTTTTTTTTCATAACAATTTTAAAGTAAACACATTTTGGGACAAGGTTATTAAAAGAAATTTTAGAATAAACTCAATATTTAAATTTTTTTTTTTAAATTCGAATTTATTTTTCGGAGGTAAAAATTCACTTATACTTAATGAAATTACAACAAGGGATACAGAAGATATTTTTTATAGGACAAAACCCCAATTAAATTTTACAAAAGAAGAGATTGTTAATGGAAAAAATTTTTTAAAAAGTATTGGTTTAAAAGAAAATCAAAAATTTGTATGCGTATTAAATAGAGATCCATTTTATAAAAAAAATTTTGTTGGTAAATATAACAAAGGTATAAATTGGGATGTTCATAATTTTAGAAATAGCGACATTGATACTTACATTCCTGCCATAGAATTTTTACTTAAAAAAAATTACTTTGTTTTAAGAGTAGGTAAGGGAGTATCAAAAAAACTTAAAATTGATCATAAAAATTTTTTGGATTATTCGAGCTCAAACTTAAGAAATGATTTTTTAGATATTTTTTTAATGTCTAATTCTTATTTTAATTTAGTAAGTGAGTCAGGTTTGCTAACAGTTTCTTTGCTTTATAATGTACCAATATGTTTTGTTAATATGGGTGTAATTAAGGGAACTCAAGTTTGGCACGAAAAGCAAATAGCAATTTATAAAAAAATATGGAGTAATGAAAAAAAAAATTATTTATCACTTAAAGAAATAAAATTTTTATCAGATATAAATAACCACAAAGACAAAAAAATACAGAGTTATAATTCTATAAATTTTTGGGAAAATGATGAAAGATATTCTATTCATGATAATACTCCACAAGAAATTTTAGATGTAACAATCGAAGCTGAAGATATAATTTCAAATAATGCCTGGAAAACTAGAAACAAAAGTAAGTTAGAGATAGATTTTTGGAGAAACTTTTCATATGATAAAAATGTTCATGGACCCAAAATAAGATCATGTGTTGGAAACCAGTATCTTCAAGATAATAAATATTTATTGGATTAAAAAATGAAAATTTTGGTTACAGGATGTGCTGGTTTTATTGGTTACCACTTAAGTAAACGTTTACTAGAAAAAAATATTGTTGTTTTTGGAATAGATAACTTAAACAATTACTATGATATAGAATTAAAAAAAAAAAGATTGAATATTCTTAAAAAGTATAAAAATTTTTACTTTAAAAAAATTAATCTTTCTAATAAAAAAAAAGTATTAAATATCTTTAAAAATAATAAATTTAAAACAGTTGTAAATCTGGCTGCACAAGCTGGAGTTAGATTTTCATTAAAAAATCCTGAAGTTTATTTTGATTCAAATGTCATTGGTTTTTTTAATGTTTTGGAGTCGTGCAAGATTTATAAAGTTAAAAATTTACTTTTTGCAAGTTCTAGCAGTGTTTATGGGAACAACATAACACCCTTTAAAGAAACAATGAAAACAGATTTTCCTTTACAATTTTATGCAGCTACAAAAAAATCAAATGAAGTAATGGCTCATGCTTACTCTAAACTGAACAACATGAATTGTATAGGGTTAAGATTTTTTACTGTTTATGGACCTTTTGGAAGGCCAGATATGGCAATTTATAAATTTGTAGATCAAATGTACAGTAATAAAGCTATTTCTATTTTTAATAAAGGAAACCATCAAAGAGATTTTACTTATATCGATGATGTTGTAACTGCTACTTTAGAACTTATAGATTATATACATAAACAAAAAAAACCATTTTTTGATATCTTTAATTTAGGAAATGGAAAAACAGAAGAATTAAAGAAAATTATATTATTATTGGAAAAAGAATTAAACTTTAAAGCAAAAAAAAAATATATTTCATTACAAACTGGAGATATAAAAAAAACTAATGCAAATATTTCCAAGCTAATCAAAACAATAAAATTTCATCCCAAGACAAATATTGAAAAAGGAATAAGGAATTTTATAGATTGGTATAAAGAATATTATAAAAAAAAATAATGAAAAAAAAAATTATTGTTACTGGTGGTGCTGGGTTTATCGGTTGTAATTTAGTCGAAAAACTTGTTAAAAAAAAATATAAAGTAGTCGTATTAGATAATCTATCAACAGGTAGACTTGAAAATTTAAGTCATATAAGAAAAAAAATTACATTTATTAATTGCGATATTTCAAAAGAGGGAAATTGGATAAAAAATCTTAAAAATGCAAAATATGTTTTTCATTTAGCCGCTTTAGCAGATATCGTCCCCAGTATTGAAAATCCAGATGAGTATTATAAATCCAATGTTAATGGTACATATATTATTGCAAAATATTCTCTAAAATATAAAATTAAGAAAGTTATTTATTCAGCATCTTCGTCTTGTTATGGTATTCCTAAAAGGTATCCAACTATTGAAGAGAGTGAATTAAGTCCAAAATACCCTTACGCATTAACTAAATTAATGGGTGAGCAAATTCTAATGCATTGGAATAAAGTTTATAAACTAAATGTTGTTTCTTTAAGATTATTTAATGTTTATGGATTAAAATCAAGAACCTCAGGAACATATGGTGCAATGTTCGGTGTTTTTTTGGCTCAAAAAATATCTTCAAAACCGTTTACTGTGGTTGGTGATGGTAATCAAACTAGGGACTTTACTTATGTCACAGATGTAGTAGACGCTATGATCAAAGCATCTAGATCAAAAACAAAAAATAGAATATATAATGTTGGTTCAGGAAAAACAATCTCAGTTAATAAAATAGTAAAACTGCTTGGGGGAAAAAAAATTTACATTCCAAAAAGACCAGGAGAACCCGATTGTACTTTTGCTGATATTAATAAAATCAAAAAAGATTTAAAATGGAAGCCTAAAATTTCAATAGAGGAAGGTATTAAAAGGTTAATTAAAAATTTGGATTATTGGAAGAAGGGGCCAGTCTGGACTCCATCACTAATTAAAAAACAAACAAAATCATGGTATAAATATTTAAAATAATGCTTTTAAAAAAATTGATAAAAAAATCTGAAGAATTAAAAAAGAAGGTTGCACAAGCAAAACTAAAAAAACTAAAGATTGTTCATTGCCATGGAGTATTTGATCTTTTTCATGCGGGTCATGTATCTTATTTGCAAGAGGCAAAAAAATATGGAGATATACTTTTAGTTACTCTAACTGAGGATAAATTTGTAAAAAAAGGTCCAGGTAGACCATTTTTTAAGTCAATAGATAGAGCAAATGTTATATCAAGTTTAAGTTGTGTAGACTATGTTTATATTAATCATGCATATGATGCTGTAAATTTAATTAAATTAATTAAACCAGATTTTTATATTAAAGGACCAGATTATAAAAAAAATACTGAAGATATTACTAATAAAATTAAAGATGAAAAATTGATAACCAAAAAATATGGTGGCAAGATTGCGTTTACTTCACAAGAAACTTTTAGTTCTTCAAAAATAATTAATAAGTCTGATCTAGTTTTTAATTTTGCTCAAAGAAAATTCCTAAAAAAATTAGGAAAAAAAAATTTAGACAAATACTTAGATAGTATTTTAAGCAAAATATCAAAAAAAAAAATATTATTAGTAGGAGAAGCTATAATAGATAATTATAATTTTTGTGAAGGATTGGGGAAATCTGGTAAAGAAAGCGTTTTAATAGTTAGAGATCTTTATGAAAATAAATATATCGGTGGTGTTTTATCTATGGCGAATTATTTAGCTGAATTTTGTAAAGAGGTACAAATTATATCTTATTTAGGCAAAAAAAAAGAATATTTGAATTTTATAAATAAAAATCTAAATAAAAAAGTAAAGTTTGACTATATAATTAAAAAAGACAGCAGCACAATCATCAAAAAAAGATTTTATGATTTACGAGATAGAAAAAAACTATTTGGAAGCTATTTAGTAAATGATACAGCATTAGATGAAGTGAGTGAAAAAATTTTATTAAAAAAAATTACCAAAAGTAAATCTAATAAGAATGCAATTATCGTAGCAGATTTTGGACATGGACTTATATCCTTAAAAACCGCAAGATTTATATCTAAGCAAAAAAATTTCTTTGGTCTTAATGCTCAGGTTAATTCATCAACAGTTGGATACAATAATATTTCAAAATATTTAAATCCCAAATGTGTTGTCATTAATGCAACAGAATTAAGACAAGAGCTCAAAGAAAGAGACGGCGATCTTAATATTTTAGCAAGAAAATTAAAAAGAATTATCAAAGCTAAATATTTAGTTGTTACTATGGGAAGAGCAGGTGCAATGATGTTGGATGAAAATGATAAAACGATTATTTGCCCAGCATTTGCATTTGATATTGTTGATAAAATTGGTGCGGGTGACACATTATTTGCTTATTTAAATTTATTTCTTTTAGCAGGATGTGATAAAGAGTTATCATTATTTATTGCATCGATAGCAGCTGCTGAAAATACTGGCACATACGCTAATAATAATATCTTAAGTAAAATAAATCTTAAAAAATCTATTCATTATCTTCTTAAATAAATATGAAATCTAAAAACAAAATATTGATAATTGGCGGCGGCGGTTACGTTGGTTCAATGCTTGTGCCTTACTTAATTGAAAAAGGATACTTTGTGAGTGTAATTGATTTATTTATTTATGGAGAAGATACAATTGATGATCACAAAAATTATAAAAAAATTAAAGGTGATATTAGAGACTACAAATTTTTAAAAAAACATATAAAAAATTATGATGCTATTATTCACTTAGCATGTATTTCAAATGATCCTAGTTTTGAACTTAATCCAAGTTTAGGTAAATCTATAAATTTTGATTCTTTTGAGCCAATTGTAAATTTATCAAAAAAAAATAATGTTAAAAAATTTATTTTTGCATCATCTTCGAGTGTTTATGGCGTTAAGGAAAAAAATAATGTAACAGAGAAAGAGAGTACCCATCCAATTACAGATTACTCGAAATTTAAACTTATGTGTGAAAATATTTTACTTAGTTATAAAAGTGAGAATTTTTGCCCACTTATCATTAGACCAGCAACAGTTTGTGGATATTCTAGAAGACAAAGATTAGACCTTATTGTAAATATACTTACAAATTTTGCTTTTCACAAAAAGGTTATTAATGTTTTTGGTGGCGATCAACTAAGACCCAATATTCATATTAAAGACATGATTAGAGTGTATGAGTTTTTTTTAAAAGAAGATATGGATAAAATATCAGGGGATATTATAAATGCTGGTATAGAAAATAATTCAGTCAATGAATTGGCAGAAATAGTAAAAAAAAATATAGACAATAAGATTGAAATTAAAAAAGTACCAACAGATGATAATAGGTCTTATCATATTTCCTCGGAAAAATTAATTAATAATTATAATTTTAAATTTAACTTTTCTATTTCAGATGCTGTTAATGATCTAAAAAATGCTTTCAATTCTGGTAAACTTAAAAATACATTTGACGATGATAAGTTTTTTAATGTTAAACTAATGCAAAATATCAATTTGGTCTGAGGTAATTTTATGAAAAAGTTAAATTTAAATTTAAATGAAAATGAAATAGTAAAAAAATTCCTTAAAAATGGTTATATAATAGTAAGTATTCTTGATAAAAAAAATTTAAATTTCATATCAAAAAGTATTTTAAAATCTTTAAAACAAACAGGTTTTTTTAAAAATACTATTATTTCAAATAAAACTCTTAATAGCTTACACAAATATGTTCCTAGCAAGGATATTAATAAAGTAAGATTAAAGATTATAAATGATTTAAAAAAAAATAAAAAAATAAGATTAAAGTTTTTTGAACTTATTAAAAAATACCTTGAGTTATTAGTTGGTAACGAATTAGCATTTCAAAAAAACATCAATTTAGTTATAGCACCACCGTTAGATAATAGCGCAATTCAAGATATTCATGCTGATACATGGGGTGGAAACTCTCCTTTTGAAATAGTAGCGTGGTTACCTCTTGTTGATTGTTTTAAAACAAAATCAATGTTTTTACTTGATTTAAAAAAAACAAAAAAACATAATTTAGAAAAAATGATTAGAGACAAAAAAAATAATGTAAATGCTGAAGATTTATTTAATAAGATTAAAAAAGATGTTATCTGGCCAAAAGTAAAGTTTGGAGAGATATTATTATTTAATCCAATATTACCTCACGGAGCAAAAGTAAATACTGAAGTTGAAACACGACTTTCCTTAAATTGTCGCTTTAAAAGTATTTTTTCTCCTTATGGTGATAAGAAAATTGGTGAATATTTTGAACCATTAACAATAAAACCATTATCTAAAATTGCTTTTGAATATATAAATGAAAAAATTTAGAGGTTATATATTTTCAAGATCATTTAGAGGGGAGAGGGCCCCCCAATCTGTGCAAAATATAATTATAAGAGATTATTGTGAAAAACATTGTTATGAGTTTTTACTAAGTAAATCAGAGTATGCAATTAAAGACTCTTATAAAATATTATTTTATGCTCTAAAAGAACTAAAAAAAATTGATGGAATGGTATTTTATAGTGTTTTTATGTTACCAACTGATAAGTCATTAAGATTTAAAATTTATAAAATGTTTTTAAATAATAAAAAAAAATTGTTATTTGCAGTAGAAGATTTGCAATTAAAATCGATAACAGATATTGAAAGTATTGAGAATATTTTAAAAATTAAAAAAATAGTTTCAAACAACTTAAATAATAAAATTAGTTTTTTTAAAAAATGAATTTTAAAACTTTTTACAAATATTACTTTAAAAATTTTTCAAAGTTAATTTTAGATGAAAGAAATATGTTATATTTAGATAAAATTGCATTAGAAATCGAAAAAATTAAAAAAAAATCTGGAAAAGTATTTGTGTTTGGTAATGGGGGTAGTGCCGCTATAGCTTCCCACTTTAGTTTAGATTTGTCCAATAACTTTAATATAAAATGTTTAAATTTTAATAATGCTGAATTAATTACATGTTTTTCAAATGATTTTAGGTATGAAAATTGGATTAAAAAAGTTTTAGAAATTCATATGGAAAAAAAAGATATAGTAATTTTAATTTCATCAAGTGGTAAATCGAAAAATATGATTAAAGCTGCCAAATATATAAAGCAAAAAAAAAATAAACTTTTTACATTTACAGGTTTTTCAAAGCTTAATCCTTTGAGAAAATTAGGTAATTATAATTTATGGGTTAATAGTTACAATTATAATCAAATTGAAAATTTACATCAAATTTGGTTATTATTTATTGTAGATTATTTAAAAAAAACTGAAGTAGGGGTTCCTAAAAAAATAAAAAAATCAATTAAAAAGCGATTTAAATATTTTAGCTAAATTCATGGCTGTTTCAATTCTATTAAAAAATATTTATGAAAACTATTTTTTGCAGCTTTTATTATTTAGCTTAATTTTAATATTTGCTGGTGTACTCGAAACAACTGCATTAATCTTTTTAGCTCCTATTTTGGATAGCATTTTAGGTAATGATCTTATAAATAGCAGTTTTTTAACTCAAAAGATTCACTCAATTTTTGAATATTTCAATTTAGAAGTTCAATTAGAAATCTTATTTTTAATATTTATATTAAGCACAATATTTACTGCATTATTCTCAACTTTATGTGTCTATTACTCAGAGAAGATAAAATATTCATATGGATACGAACTAATGTCAAAAACTTTGAAAAATTTATATTCTTTGAAATGGTCTTTTTTTACTAAAGTTAAACAAGGAAGCCTTTTAAACACATTTAGTAGAGAGTTGCAGGCAATTATTAATACCCTATCAGTTTTTGCTAGGATGATTGCAAATTTTGTTCAATTTTTAGTAATTGGAATTTTACCCTTTTTAATTTCATGGCAACTAGTAATTATAATGATTTTAACATTAATAATAGTTTTTTTCCCACTAATGTTTTTAGCGAAAAAAGCAAGAAGGGTAGGTGAACAAGAAACATTAGCCCACAAAATATTATTATCACATCTTCAAGAATCTTTTTCAGGATTGAAAGTGATACTCGGAAACTCTCTACAAGAGATTGTCAAACTTGAAATTTTAAAAAAATTTATAACTCAAATCAAAATTACTATTATAAGAGTGGTATTGTTCACAAGTTTTTCAAATGCAGTTTTACCTTTAATGGCTATAGGATTTACAATTTTATATTATTTTTCTTTTAATTTTTTGAATATTAAAATTGTTGAACTAACAGTTATTATTGCAGCTTTTGTGAGAATGACAAGTAAGCTAGGACTTATAGTTAAAGATAAAGCTGTGCTCGAAGCATCACTTGCAAGTTTAAAAGAACTTAATTTAATTAATAATATTAAAAAGAAATTAATTGTTAAAAATGGATCTAAGAATTTGGGAATCTTTAAGTCAAAAATTGAATTTAAAGATGTAGATTATTCTTACGACAATAAAAATATTATTTTAAAAAAATGTAAACTAAATTTTGTGAAAGGTAAAATTATTGGAATAACAGGTGAATCTGGTAGTGGTAAATCTACTATAGTTGATTTGATCATGGGATTTGATTTTCCAAATAAAGGAAAAATTAAAATTGATAATGTTAATATAGAAAATTTAGATTTAAATGATTATAGAAAAAAAATTGGATATATTTCTCAAGATACTGTTTTATTTAATACAACAGTAATAAAAAATATTTTATGGACAAATTCAGATGCAAAAAAATATGATGTTGAAAAATTAATTTCTAAATCTAAAGCATTTAATTTTATTAAAAAGTTACCAAATGGATTGAATACGTTGGTTGGAGATCGTGGAGTTAGTTTATCAGGAGGTCAAATACAGAGAATAGCATTGCTAAGAGCTTTAATTAAAAATCCACAAATACTCATTTTAGATGAGGGAACAAGTGCTTTAGATGAAAAAAATGAAAAGCATATTATGGATTTCTTATTTAAATTAAAAAAGATAAAAACAATTATAATTGTTGCTCATAGATTATTTACACTTAAAAAAGTAGATATGTTATACATACTAAAAGATGGAAAAATTATTGAAAAAGGTTCTTATTTAAATTTAAAAAAAAATAAAAGAAGTAATTTTAATAAAATGTTAAATGCTCAAAAAAATAATTAGAAATGAAAAAAATTGTTTTTTGCTTTAATCTGTATAACGCAAATTGTGTTATTAAATGCAACAATTACAGAGATTTTAAGTAAATAATCAAATTTTACCAAAAATAAGCATTAAAAATTCCAATTTTTTACCAAGATTTAATTTATTTCTTTACTCTTAACAATTAAAGGATAGTATGTTCAAAATTTGAACACTATGAAAAATATTTTAGATCATTTTAATGTAATGAGAAAGATTAAATCTAGCCCAAACTCTTCCCAAAGAGACATGGCAAAAGAATTAGGTTTTAGCTTAGGTAAATTGAATTATTGTTTAAATGCTTTGAAAGACAAAGGTTTTATAAAAATCCAAAATTTTAAAAAAAATCCAAATAAACTTGGATATAGATATATTTTAACACCCAAAGGTATCGCTAAAAAAACTGAACTTACGATCAATTTTATGAAAAGAAAATTGAAAGAATACGATGAACTAAATTCTGAAATTAACGATAAATAAATGTGGGCAATTTTAAAATTTAAAAAATAAAATCTATCATTATTAAAAAAAGATTTGTTAATGCACCTAGGCAATGATGTTCAATTTTACTTGCCGAAAATTAAACTTCAGAAAAAAGTTAAAAATAAACTTCAAAACAAAGGTAATTTTCTTTTAGGTGATTACTTGCTTTGCTTTCATAAAAGTTTTGAAAATAAAAAAATAATTAATTCTCTAAAATATTGCAAAGGATTAAAATATTTTTTAAACAGTTTTAAAGAAGAACAAAAGGAAATTGAAAATTTTATTAATAAATGTAAATCTAATGAAGATGAAGAAGGTTTTATAAAACAGTGTTTTTTTGAATTTAAAGAAAACGGAATTTTTCAATTTTTAACAGGTCCTTTCATTAATAAGGGTTTTAAAATAGTTGGTAGACAAAATAATGCTATTAAAATTTTAATTGGAAAATTTAAAATAACAGTATCTAAAGAAAATTATTTATTTAGACCTGTTTATTAGTCTAAAATTTATGTGCATTGTAAAAAATATAATTTTTACAAAGTGCGGAGCTATGTCTAAATTAATAGTCTTAATTATTAAAATTAATTAAATTATTCTATGAAATATTCTCGACAAGAAATAATAATAATAGGAGGTGAAGGATATATTGGTTCAACTTTATCTGATTTTTTTTTAAAAAAAAATTTTTTTGTAAGAAGTATTGATAATTTAATCTATAATCAAAAAAAACCCATAAAAAAAAAAAATTTTGAATTTAATAATTTGAATATTTCTAAAATAAATAAAATTAGAAATTACATTAATGAAAATAGTATAATAATTTTATTAGCTGGACTTGTTGGCGATCCGATAACAAAAAAATACCCAAAAATATCAAAAAAAATTAATGAAAATTATATTATAAAACTGATAGATTGTTGTTTTAAAAAAAAAGTTAAGCATATAATCTTTGTGTCTACTTGTTCTAATTATGGAATAACTAATTCAAATAAAATGGTAAATGAAAAATCAAAATTAAATCCTTTATCACTTTATGCAAAATCAAAAATTAAGATTGAAAAATATTTAGAAAAAAAATCAAAAAAAAATACAATTAAAACCACAATTCTAAGATTTGCAACTGCCTTTGGAATTTCAGAGAGAATGAGATTTGATTTAACAGTTAATCAGTTCGTTAGAGAAATTTTTTTAAAAAATAATTTAGAAGTTTATGATATTGGTACATGGAGACCTTATTGTCATGTGAAAGATTTTGCTGGAGCTATATATAAAACAATTCAAAAAAATAATGTTAAAAAATTTGATATTTTTAATGTTGGTTCAAATAAAAATAATATGACAAAAGAAAAATTAATTAAAAAAATTGAAAAATACATTAGAATTAAAAATGTAAGTTTAGTGCAAAAAAGTTCAGATTACCGAAATTATAAAGTAAACTTTTCAAAAATGAAAAAAATATTAAATTTTGTGCCTAAATACAGTATTGATTATGGAATTAAAGAGATAATAAAAGCTATGAAAAATAAAAGATTTATCAAATTAAATCAATCCAAGGATCATTTTGGAAACTATAAAATAATAAAATTAATTTAATAATTGTATCTGATTATATTCGTAAATAATTTTTAAAAGTTGAAAAGATAGTTAGGAAAATAGATAAAAAAAATTAAAAAATCACAAAGTGATTGGTCAATTAAAAAAGATAAAAATAAAAAAATTTATAATTAATTCAATCTAAAATTTTATGAAAATAATATATTTATTACTGGATGCTATTTCCTATGAAGACTCATGGCTTAATGAGCATAGTAAAATGAAACATTTAAAAAATCTCTCAAAAAATAGTTTAAACTTTCATAATCATTATGCAGTTACACACAATACTATTGGGAATGTAGGTGCTTTATTAAGTGGTTTAAGCCCAACATTAACTCATGTAATTGGAAGAGTTCAAGGTTTTGAAAACAATAAATATGGATACTTACAAAATAATTTAAGAAAGTTGAATTGTTCATCTCATTTTATGACACCAACAAAATTTTTTTTTTCATCTAAAGAACATTATAAACTTGAATTTGATACATTTACTAAATTATCAAGCTCAATGGCAGATTATAGAGTTTCTGCTGAAAAATTAAATGAACAACATTATTTTAAAAAAATTGAAAATCTATCTTCTATGAAAAATTACTTTCTAGGATTACATTACATTGATTGTCATGCACCTTATGAAACACCTATAAGTCACAAATTGATTAATAAAAGTCAGTTTCCAAATATTTGGAATTTTCTTTTTACATATGAAAATATTTTTTACAGAATACCAAGAAGATTTTTAAGACTATATTTAAAACCATCAACAATACTTACTAACATTTATACATATAAAGAATACCCTTTTCTTAAAAGTCTTAAGCCAAAGCCTCTAGGACCATTACTTAGTCCAGAGAGATATGATAATTTTTATAAAAAATGTTGGGAAAATGAGGGTTTGTTTAAAGAATTCCTTCAAATGAAATTACTAGCCCATGAATATTTGGATAGTCAAATTGCAAAGATTTTAAACTACATTAAAGAAAATTTCGCTGAAGATACAATTATATTTATTTCATCAGATCATGGTAATAATGATGTATTGTCGCCAAATTATATAAGACAAAATGGACCGTTAAACGAATTAAGTACCCATATTCCCTTATCAATCATAACTTTTGATGAAAAATTAAAAAAAAAATTTACAATTAACAGCGATACAAAAATTTTTAGTTCTCATACAGACTTTTACAATTCAGCTCTTAGGTTATTTAATTTTCATATTGAGGAGAATGAATTTGAAAAGAATTTATTTAATTTGTCAAATAATGAACGATTTATTTTATCAGAATTACATGATCCAAGAAAAAATAATGCACAAACAAGGCTTGTATCTGAAAGTCAAATAATTGATTTAAGAATTAAGCCAAATAAAAATCCTGAGAATTGGTTGTTATACAAATACGAAGATCTGCTGAATAATCCTTCAAATGAAGAATTTAATATATACACAAATTATAAAAAAAAATATAATAATTATTTTCATAGAAGAAAACAAAATTGAAATAAGGTAAAATCAATTGAAAAATAATAAAATTTTTTTACACTCGCCAAATTTAATTGGTAAAGAAAAAAAATATTTAAATGAGTGTATTGAAAATAATTACCTCACTTTTGGAAAACATACTGATTTATTTTTAAAAAAAATAAAAGATATAACTAAATCAAAATTTCCTGCTCTTGTTCAAAATTGCACATCAGGATTACATTTATGTTTAAAGATTTTAGATACAAAAAAAGGTGATGAAGTGATAGTTCCAAGTATTACATTTATAGCTAGTATTAATGCTATTAAATATTGTGAAGCTAATCCAATTTTTATGGATGTTGACGAATACTGTAACATAGATTTAAAAAAAACTACTAAATTTCTTTTAAACGAAACATATACTAGAAATGGTTTTACTTTTAATAAAAAAACAAAAAAAAAAATTTCTTCAATATTAATTGTGCATACTTTTGGAAATCTTGCAGATTTAGATAGTAAGTTTATCAATCTGTGCAAAAAAAAATCAATTAATATTATTGAAGATGCCGCAGAAAGTCTGGGAAGTTTTTATATAAAGAATAAAAAAAAAATTCATGCTGGTACCATTGGTTCTATTGGATCGATATCGTTTAATGGTAATAAGATAATAACCACAGCGGGAGGTGGTGCTATTCTTACAAATAATAAAAAATTTCAAAAAAGAATAAAATATTTATCAAATCAGGCCAAAGATGATGACATAAATTTTATACACAATGAAGTTGGATATAATTATAGATTATCTAATGTTCATGCTGCCATAGGTTTGGCTCAAATAGAAAAATTAAAAAAAATAATTTCTTTAAAAAGGAAAATTCATAATATTTATAAAGATAGTATTTCGAAAATCGATGGTTTAAGTATAATGCCAGCTCCTCCGTATTCAAGAAGCAACTTTTGGATTAATTTACTTAAGGTTGAAAAAAAATACAAACTATCAAAAAACAATTTATTAAAAAAATTAATTTCAAAAAATATTGAAGCAAGATCAGTTTGGTATCCTAATCACTTACAAAAACCATATAAAAATTATCAAACTTATGAAATTGAAATGGCAAATAATATTTTTAAAAATTATATATGTTTACCATCAAGTTCGTTTTTAAAATTAAACCAAATTAAATTTATTGTAGAAGTTTTAAAATGAAAAAAATTATATTAGTTGGATCAGGTGGACATGCAAAATCATGCATTGATGTAATTGAAGGAACAAAGCAATTTAAGATAAACTACCTTTTAGAACAAAAATTAGGAAATCAATTAAACCAATATAAAAAAGTTGTTTATACCAAAAAAAATTTAATTGAGCTTAAGAAAAAAAATCAATTTGCATTAATAAGTTTTGGTCAAATTATAAATAAATATGATAGGCAAAAAACATATGAAGAATTAAAGGGGCTAGACTATAAATTTCCAGTTATAAAATCAAAAACTTCTTATGTATCAAAAAATGCAAAAATATTAGATGGCACAATCATTATGCATAGATCAGTTATTAATGCTTATGTAAAAATTGGTTTTAATAATATTATTAATACAGGTGCAATCATAGAGCACGATGTTTCTATAGGAAATCATAATCATATAGCTCCGGGCGTAATTATAAATGGTAATGTTAAAATAGGTAATAATTGTTTTATTGGCAGCGGAAGTATTATCCGCCAAGGAATGATTATAAAAAATAATAGTTTTATTCAGGCTGGAAAAGTTATTCTTAAAAATTACTAAAAAATAATGAAACCGAATAATCCAATAATTATTGCCTAGGTTGGAGTAAATCATAATGGAAATTTAAAATTGTTAAATAAACTAATAGATTCTGTTTCTAAAACAGGGGTAAAGTTTATTAAGTTTCAGGCTTTTATCACTGATAAACTGGTAACAAAAAATTCTCCTAAGGCTAACTATCAAAAAAAAATTAAACTAAGCCAATATGAAATGCTTAAAAAATATGAATTAAAGTCAAAGCATTATGATTTAATTATAAAGAGATGTAAGAAAAAAAATATTAAACCACTATTTTCTATTTTTGATAATGAAAGTCTTAATATTCTCAGAAAATATAGAATTAAAGATATAAAAATACCCTCTGGTGAAATAACAAATGAACCTTTACTTAGCAGAATAGGAAAAATGAAAATAAGAGTTTTTCTATCTACTGGAATGTCAACAATTGATGAAATAAAAAGAGCATTAAACACATTGAAAAAAAATGGTACACCTAAAAAAAATATTACTATTCTTCATTGTCATTCTGAATATCCAAGTGATTTAAAAGATTTAAATTTAAATAATATATTAACATTAAAAAAAATATTTAAATGTAAAATTGGTTTTTCAGATCATTCAATTGGAAAATTAGCTTCTATAATTGCGTCTTCTTTAGGTGCAGATGTTATAGAAAAACATGTTACTTTAAATAATAAACTTTATGGACCTGATCATTCATCAAGTTTACCAGTGAAAGAATTAAAAGATTTTGTAAACAATTTAAGATTGTCAAAAATAATTCTAGGAAAAAGAAGATTACAAAGATCTAAGGCTGAAAATAATAATAAAAAAATTGTAAGAAAATCATTAGTTTCAAAAAAAATAATTAGAAAAGGAGAAATTTTTCTATCTTCAAATTTAACTTGTAAGAGGCCAGGTACGGGATTATCGCCATATTTATTAAAAAAGATAATTGGAACTAAATCAAAATTTAATTTCGGTGTAGATAAATTAATTAAGTTAAAATGAAAATAATAATTCCTACAGTAAGTAGATCTGATTTTAGTATTTTATTGCCATTAATTAAAACACTTAAAAAAAATAGTAAATTTAAAATCAAAACACTAGTAACAGGCGAACATTATTCGAAAAAAATGGGAAATACACTAAAGGAAATTTCAAATCATAAAATTCAAGCAAATTTAAAAATTAAATTAAAAGAATATAAATCAAACCCTCAATCAATTTTAAAAAAATCATCAAAAATAATAGATAAATTTTCAAATATTATTAAATCAATAAAACCAAATTTGATAATTGTTTTAGGTGACAAATATGAAACTTTAATTATTGCTTTTTGTGCATTTATTTACCGTATACCTATTGTTCATATTCATGGAGGGGAAAAAACTATTGGATCATTAGATGATACATTTAGACATCAAATTTCAAAAATGGCAGATTTACATTTCGTAGAAAGAGAGGTCTATAAAAAAAGATTGATACAGCTTGGTGAAAACTCTAAAAATATTATTGTTTGTGGATCTCTTGCTAGAGAGAGCTTAAAAGAAAAAAAATTCTATGATTTAAAATTTTTAGAAGATAAGTTTAAAATCAAATTTTTTAAAAAAAATTTAATATTTACTTATCATCCTGAAATTGGAAAAAAATTAAAAAAAAAAGTATTAAATAATATTTTTTTAATTTTTGAAAAAAATCCAAATATAAAGTTTATAATAACATCCCCAAATTTAGATAGTGGATCAGATTATATAAGAGATTTAATTAATAAAAAAAAAGGACTTAAAAATGTTGATTATGTAAAATCATTTGGAGAAGATTATTATTTTTCAGTTTTAAAAATCGTAGATGGAATAATAGGGAATTCATCAAGTGGATTAATCGAGGCACCTGCTCTTAAGAAATTTACAATTAATATAGGAATTCGACAAAAAGGAAGATTTTTAGAAAAATCAGTAATTAATTGTAGTAATAATCTTTATGAAATACAAAAATCAATAAATATTGCTTATTCAAAAAAATTTAAAAATAATATTTTAAATTACAAATTAAAAAAAAATATCAAAACTTCAAATAAAATTTTAAAATCCTTAAGACGATTTGATTATAAAAAAGATAGATACAAAGTATTTAATGATATAAATTTTAAAAATAAATGACCAAAAATTATAGCACTATCGATAAAAATTTGTCCTTAACAAAAGCATTAGAATATCTCACAAAAGCAAAAAATAAATGCTTGATTGTTGTTGACAAAAATAAATCTGTAATTGGAACTCTGACTGATGGCGATGTTAGAAGAAGTTTGATTAAATCAAAAGATTTAAACAATAAAGTGGGAAATATTTGTAATAAAAAATTTTTTTACTTTAAGAGAGATCTATCAAGATCAAAAATATATGAAATCTTTTCCAAAAAAAGAACTCCATTAATTCCAGTATTAAAAAATAAAAAAATCATAAAAGTTTACTTTTTAGAGGAAATTTTAAATAATAAAAAAAATAGATTATCAAGCAATTTACTTAAAGATTTAGAAGTTGTAATCATGGCAGGGGGCAAGGGTCAAAGACTAAACCCATTCTCTGAATTACTTCCAAAGCCGTTGATACCAATTAATGGTAAGCCAGTTATAGATCATCTTATAGAAAATTTTTTAAATAATGGAATTAGGAAAATATACATAACTGTAAATTACAAAAAAAATATTATTAAATCTTATCTCAAAGATCAATTTCAGAGCACCAAATTTTTGTATATTGAAGAAAAAAAACCGTTAGGAACTGCATCAAGTTTAGGTTTATTAAAAAAAAAAACAGGGAAAAATTTATTAGTAATTAATTGCGACACAATTTTAAATATAAACTATGATCGGCTTTTAGATTATCACATTAATCAAAAAAATGATTTTACATTAGTAGCGGCTTTTAAAAAAATTACTGTTCCTTATGGTGTTTGTAAAATTAATAAAAAGCAAAATTTGGAAAAAATAATTGAAAAGCCAACTACAAATAATTTAGTAGTGGTTGGAGCATATTGTTTTAAAAATAGATTGATAAAATATATTCCAAAAAATACATTTTTTAACATGAATGATTTCATCAAAAAATTAATCATAAAAAGAAATAAAGTTGGAATATACCCAATTTCAGGATTAGATTGGCAAGATGTTGGTGAGTGGCCAGAATATTTTAAAACAATATCTAATTTTAAAGATCAGTGAAAATAAAGAGTATTCTTGTTATTGGTTTAGGCAGTATCGCAAAAAAGCACATTATAAATTTAAAGAAAATAAATAATAAAATAAGAATTTTTAAAATAAAAATAAAAAATAAAAAAAAGGCTTTTAATAAAATTGACAAATTAATAACTAACTTTCATTTAAAATCAGCTATTATATGTAGTCCTGCCAATACTCATTTACATTATATTAATTATTTAAAAAAAAAAAAAATTAATTATTTAGTAGAAAAGCCAATCATTAAAGATAGTCAATTGAATTTATTCACCAAAACTTATGATAAGAAAGATTACCTTACTGAACTAGTAGGATATCAACTGAGGTATAGTCATATTTTGGAAAAAATTAAAAAATTATTATTTTCTAAAACTTTAGGAAAAATATATGGTGCAAAAATTTTTGTTAATAGTTATTTGCCCAATTGGAGAAAAAAAAATTTTAAAAATTCTTTATCACTATCAAAGAAATTAGGGGGTGGTGTTTTGTTAGAACTTAGTCATGAAATAGATTATATGTTATGGATTTTTGGAAAACCTAAATATCTTAAAGCTTGTATAGATAAGAATAAAATTTTTAATAAAAATGTTGAGGAAAAAGTTTCTATTTTTTTTTATTATGCTGGCTTTGAGTTGATACTTGTAATGAGCCTCAACTCTAGATTAGAGGAAAGGAATCTTGTTATTGAGGGAACAAAAGCCTCAATAAAGGCAGATTTATTAAAAAAAGAAATTTCTGTAATTAAATCTTCCAAGCAAAAAATTTTATTTAAGTCGAAACAAAATAATATGAATATGCTTTATGAACAAATAAAATTTTTTATTAATTCAGTAGAAAAAAATCAGAATCAAAATAACATTTTTACATCTCTCGAGGTAATTAAAATAATTACACAAATTAGAAAATCAAATTTAAATAATAAAAAAATCAAAATTCAATGAAATCAAATTACGCTTTTATTTTTGCAAGAGGTGGTTCTAAAGAACTTAAAAATAAAAATATCAAATTGTTTAATGGAAAACCTTTAATTTTTTATTCAATTGATCTAGCAAAAAAAAATAAAAAAATAAAAAAAATTTTTGTGTCTTCGGATAATGCTAAAATTTTGAAAATAGCGAGAAAATATGGAGCAAACACAATAATTAGACCAAAATATTTGTCTAATGATAAATCATCAGAAATTAGAGCATGGAAACATGCAATAAGATATCTTAAAAAAAAAAATGATAGTTTTGATAATTTTATAAGTTTACCTTGTACATCTCCTTTAAGAATTGAAAAAGATATAAACTTAGCGATTAACAAAATTACTAAAGAAAATGATATTGTTCTGGCAATTTCAAAAAGTAATAAATTTCCAGATTTTAATATGGTAAAAAAAAGAGGAAATAAAGTTGAATTACTTAGAAAAAGAAAATTTTTGTATAATAGGCAAGAGTCAAAAAAGACATTTAATCTTACTACTGTAATTTATGCATGTAGTTCAAAATTTGTTTTAAAAATCAAAAAATCATACTGGGAAGGAAATGTTAAGTTTATTGAAATACCCAAAATAAGATCTATAGATATAGATGATAAAATAGATTTTAAATTAGCTGAAATAATCTATAAAACAAAAAATATTTAATAAATGCTTGAATCTGACTTTAAAAATAAAGTTTATTTGATAACCGGGGCCAATGGAAGAATTGGATATGCTTTGTCACAACAACTTATAAGTTTAGGAGCAAAAGTTATAATGACAGATAAAAATATAAGCAAGATTCAAAATTTAAATTTGAATAATAATCATTTAATTAAAAAAATTGATATAATTAAAGAGAAAAATATTAAAAAGATTATTTCTCAATCAAATAAAAAATTTAATAAGATAGATGGTGTAATTCATTGTGCATATCCAGTCACTAAAGACTGGGGGGCACCAATTAATAAGATTAAATCAAAAAGTTTAAAGGAAAATTTATTCAATCAATTAGGAATTTCAATTTTAATTTCTAGGATATTTGTGAATTATTTTTTAAATAAAAATATTCCTGGTAAAATTATTTTTATTTCATCAATACAAGGTATTAGACCTCCAAAATTTGATCATTATAAAGGTTTAAAAATGACATCACCTGTTGAATATAGTGTTATTAAGTCTGGTATAATTTCACTAACCTCATATTTAGCCAAACTATATAAAAAAGATAAGATTATTATAAATTGTGTAAGTCCAGGCGGTATTAAAGATAAGCAACCTAAAAAATTTATTAAAAGATACAAAGATTCTTGTGCCACGAAAGGTCTATTAGATGCAAAAGATATTGTTGGAACTATTACTTTTTTATTATCAAATTCATCAAATTTTATTAATGGTCAAAATATTATTATAGATGATGGTTGGAGCTTATAACTAAATGAAAATTGGTTTAATAAACATAGCATTAGAGTTGTTTAAAAATAAGAAATTTAAATCAGTAAAAAATATTCTTGATATGGGCTCAAAAGAACTAAGAGTTTCTTATGATCAAATTAAATATGCTTTTGATCAAACAGGTATAAAATTTAATAAAAAAAAATTTGAAAAATTAAAAAATTTTCCAAAAGGAAAAAGGATATCAACTAAAAATTTTTGGCAAGAGCTTAAAATAACTAATTATAAGTGTTCAGACATTAATAAAAGTCATGACAGTATTTATATAGATTTAAATGAACCTTTAACTGATAAAAAACTTTTACAGAAATTTGATTTGGTGACTGATTTTGGAAATAATGAGCACATATTTAATGTAGGAGAAGCATATAAAACTATGTACAATTTGACTAAAAAAGATGGATTTATATGGATTTTTCAATCAGTATTTGGAGGTAATGGTTTTTTTAATTTTGATGCGAGTTTTTTTGAGGGTTACGCTGCAGCAAATAATCTTTCAATAGTGCATTCATGTTATTTAATTTATCCTTCAGAATATGAACAAATCGTAGTTCCTTGTAACAAAAATTTATTTAATACTTTGGATTTAACAAAAGTAAAAGGTGTAGATATCTCCTATGTATTTAAAAAAAAGACAGATAGAAAATTTAATTTTCATTATCAGTATGGGTTGAAGAATAATCAAAGTAATTATTCAATAAATTTTATTAATTCAGAATATCCACCTGAAAAAATGTATATACCAACTAAGACCATCAAAGAACTAAAAAAAAAGGCAAAAAAAGGTCACAAAGGTTCTATAGATTGGCTCAGAGCCATCGGTATTAAATATTAATAGAAATGTTTTTTCAAATAAAAACAAATGAAAAATACATTTAAAATAATTTTAAATTCAAAAAATAAAAAAAATTATCTTGTTACTATTGCGATAGGAAAAAAATGTTTAGATGATTGGACAAATTATGCAAAACCCCTATGGCTAAAGTATTGCAAAAAACATTCTCTAGGTTTGATTGTAATAACAAAAGATTTATTAAGCAAAAAAGATCCTTTTTGGAAAAAGGCTACTTGGCAAAAAATGCTGGTAGGTAACCATTTAACTAATTCAGGTGTAAATATAAATAATATCTGCTACTTAGATACTGATATTTTAATAAATCCAAATTCACCTAATGTATTTAAAAATCATGAAATTGAAAAAATTTCATTAGTATCCCAAGTAAATGGATTACCATATGATTTAGATTTTATTAGAAGAAAAATTTCTTTTTATAGAAATAAATTTTATTCAAAAAAATATAAATTGGACTCATCCCTCTTTATGAATATCAAACAAATTTATAAATATCATAATTTAAAACCACAAAAAGATTTTGTATGCGCAGGATTTATAATGTTCAATAATGATAAGTTTGCAAAAAAAATGAAAAGTTGGTTTTACAAATATAAAAGTAATATCAAAACGTTGTCAGGTGGTGGGGATGAACCAATATTCAATTATGAAATGTTTAATAATGGTCAAATAAAAATTTTAGAATATAAATTTCAAGCTATATGGTTATATGAAGTAGCCTATAAGTTTCCATTTTTGTATGAATACAAAAATAAAAAAAATAACATAATTAGAAAGTGTATAGAAGCTTCCCTTGAAGATAATTATTTTTTACATTTTGCAGGAAGCTGGCATGAGGGTCAAATGTGGAAAATAAAAGATATTTTTAAAAACGACAAATTAAGATCCAATAGCTTATTTATAAAATATCTAAATAAAAAACTTACCGGCAAACCAAAAGGAAGAGTTTTACCAAAATAATTTATGAAAAAAAACTTTTTGGTGCAAGTCTTGTTTGAATATATCAATTAGATTACGAATTTAATTTAATAAAAATGTAAGAATTGAGTTATTAAAAAAGTTTGATCTCAGAAAATGGTAAAAAAAATTATAATTTTAGATAACTTTAAATTTATTGATTTGATTAAAAATTTAAGAGTTAAAACAAAGATCTATTATATAAAAAGTTCTTTTTTAATCAGCTTTTTAAATAAATTTTTTAAGTTTGAAAAATTTGAAAAATTAAAATGGAATTTAATGGATAACACAAATAATGATAAAAAAATAATTACATCAATTATTGAAAATTATGAAGTTTATAAATTTGTTTATGAATTTCTCGATGAACTAGAACAAAATATTAAAATCGAAAAGAATTTTTATCATTATCTTATTAAGCACTTAAGTAATAATAAAAATCTAATTAATTTTATGTCAGTTGAGAATTTTCTTGTTCTATATAAATCTTGTAGTTCAATTTTTAAAGAGCATGAAATTATATATAATTTAGAAACAAGCGAATTTGATGAAATAATAAAAAAAAAATTTGAAAATGAAAATAACATTTTCAAATTTTATACAAATCACTTTAATAAAATTAATTTCGATAATTTAAAATATTTATTGAAAAATTTTTTATGTATCTTTTCAAAAAATAATTTTAAAAATTTAAGTAATAAATCAGTTTGTGTTATGGATTCTTATGAAATTAATAAACCCGAATTATTTTTTTCTGATAAAGATTTTTACGATAAAACAGTCTTTATTTCTAATAAAAATGAAAAAAATTTTAAAGATGTTTTTAATATAAATAATAATATTACAATCCAAATTTTTTTTTATCTATTATGCTCAATGATAAATTTTAGAAAGTTTTTTAAAGGATATGATAATTTGAATTCTCTTTATATAAGATATAGTTTTGAAAAAAAAATTTATAAAAACTTTTTTAAAAATAATAAAATAAATTTTTTTTTATCATCATTTGTCGCACAACCATTTACTTCTAGCGCTGTAGCAGCAATTCACGATTTAAAAGGATTTGCGTTTGGATATACATTTTCTTTGTCATTACATGATTACAGTTCTCATTTAAACATTGATGCATTTGATTATTTTTTTAGTTTTAATGATAAAAAATATGAAAAATTAAATAATTCTAATTTAAAAGAGATAATTTCTATAGGATATATTGGAGATTATAAATTCTTAAATAAGAAAAATGACTCTAAAAAATTAAGAGAAAATCTTTTAAAAACTGGCGCAAAATATATATTAGGTTTTTTTGATCAGGGTTACGATGAAGATACATTTTTTTCTGTTGGTTACCCATCCTCAAGATCTGGCTATAAATTTTTACTTGAAAAAATAATTTCTAATGAAAATTTTGCTTTAATCATAAAGCCAAAAAAACCAAAATTTCTTAAAAAAAAACTAAAAGATGTATATGATTTATTGTTGGAAGCTAAAGGAACAGGCAGGTGTATAATTTTTGACAACTACCATGAAAACCACGTTAAAAATTTTGATGACATACCTGCAAAAATAGCTATGGCGAGTGATTTGACCATTCATGATACTTTAATTGCTGGCACTGCTGGACTAGAGTCAGCATTAGTTGGTTGTAAGTCAATTTTTTTTGATTACTATAATTCTAGTAATAATAGATTTGAGGAAAAAAATTTGAATATTGTTTACAGAGACTGGAATCTATTATGGGAAGAAATTTTAAAAGATTTCAAAAAAAAAGATATAAATCTTGGTAATTGGAACTCAATAATTAACAAATTCGATATTTATAAGGATGGAAAAACTAATATTAGAATAATGTCGTTTATTAAAAAAATGATGGTTTGAAGAATGAAAAAATTTATTAATTATTTTTTAAGTTTTTTTAAAAAAGACGACCCTTTTTTTTATGGAAATTCAAAGTTAAAAGATAATTTTTTTTCAAGATTATTTTACTGTCCACACCCATTTACAAATTGGTCTTTAAATCCTCATTCAACAATAGATAAAAATTTAATACATACCAAAGAAGGTTTTAGAAAAACTTCTGAATATAATTCTATTACAGATGAACTAAAATCATTTGATTATAATTGTGATATTTACTGTTTAGGAGGAAGCACAACTTACTGTGATGGTCTAAAAGATTATTCTGATACATGGCCATATAAACTAAGAAATTTATTAAGTAAAAAAAAGAAAAGGTTTTTAGTCAATGGAGGGGTAGGGGGTTGGTCAACAATACAAAGCTTGATAAGATTTTCTTCTTGGGGGGCAATATTAAAACCAAAAATTACAATTTTTTATCAATCTAAAAATGATCTCACCCCTTTACTCAATGGCAGAGAGATAGAAAAAAAAATTTTTCCTTTAATGTAAAACATAATGTTGCAATACGACACTTCTTTGAATAGCAATCCCAAAAAATACAAAAAAAATAATTATGGCGTAGCTAGTGTATATGGAAAAGATATTTATGTTGATGAAAAAGGACTCGGTAGACTTACTTCTGAATGGAAAGATTTATATGCGGTGCGATGTAAAATGGCAATTGAATTAGCAAAAATGTGGAATGGAAAAGTTATTTTTATACCAGAACTAATCTCAAAAAAATCTATTTATTATAAGTCAATATGTGAAATGCATGATGTAATGAAAAAAGTGTCTGAAAATAATAAAAATAGTTTATTTTTAGATTTAAGAGATGAGATTGAAATTGATAAAAATAACTTTATCGATAATTTACATTTTACAAAGCTTGGTTGTGATAAATTTTCTAGTATGTTATATAAAAACATAGATAAAATATTGTGAAATTTGAATTGATATTATCAGTTATATTCGTAATTATATTATTATTAATTATTTTTACTATAAAGTTTTTGAAAAAAAAAAAGAGAAGCAAGTAAAAAAAATAAAAAAAAACCGCTTCAAGAAGATATATATCCATTATTTTGATTTAGTTTTAGCAAACTATGAAAAAAAAAATTATCGCAATGATACCAGCTAGAATCGGTAGTCAAAGATTAAAAAAAAAAAATTTAGCTTTAATAAATAACAAACCTCTTATTGAATATGTTGTACAATCAGCAAAAAAAACAAATATATTTGAAAAGATTTACATAAATTCTGATGATAAAATTTTTCAAAAGATAGCGTTGAAAAATAAAATTGATTTTTATATGCGGAATAAAAAATTTGGTTCTTCAAATACTAAATCTGATGATGTGGTTTATGACTTTTTATT
>MDTA01051878.1_pt1 | contig 35847 bp, 33 predicted proteins | sample 811151 | NCBI WGS metagenome assembly MDTA01 (sample SAMN05326648, study PRJNA326480) | marine metagenome | isolation source: seawater | place: Indian Ocean: South | collected 2010
TAAATAAAGATGAAGTGGCCAGATTGAGAAATGACTTTCTTTTAAACTATATTGATGAGAATTATTACTTAATCGAATGCGATTCTATTGTATGTTTTTATGAAAATAATAAATAACTAAAGTATTACTTACTTTTTTTTGATGTAAACATTTATTGTTTTATATGGATCTTTATAATAAAATAGATTCTCGTTTTCTCTGTATTTATCAGTATCTAATCTAAAGTAATTGCCTTTATATTCATGAATTTCACAATTATAGTTGTTACTTTTATCGATTCTTAATATTTCATCATTAATTATCATTGTTGTATTACAAATTATTACATCTGGTTCGGAATCTATTAGAAAGTTAACATTGTCTTCAGAGGTCCTTCCAATATTTATTAATACACTTGTTATAAATTCTTCGAAATGATTCATAGGATGAACAATGTAAGAATAATTTTTTATATCTAGATAACTAAGAATCATCAAGTAATCAAGAGCAAAAACAGAATAGTCATCTTCAAAGTATGAATCTATCTCCTCTGAAAGCTGGTAGAGAGGGTAGTTTCCTAAAGTAGTATCTAATGATTTCAGATTATTATAAGCGGGTTGAATACTATTAATAAATATGCTAATTGTTGAGAAAAAAATAAATGAAAAAATAAGCACTTCATGCCTTCTGTCAGAAATCTTTGTAAAGAGGAGTGGTAGAAAGAATAAAAAATAGAAAAGATGGTGGTAATAATTGTGAGATCCAATAAGATAAATTAAAATTCCAATAAATATACTTATTACATTAATATCTGAAATACTGCTTCTAATACTTTTTACATTATCAAGAATAAATACAAATATTAACGTAAAGAATGAGAAGTATAAAAATCTATCATAACGATAGAAGTCCCTTGCCCATACTCTTAGTTCATAAATGGAGCTGAGCGATTCACCGGTATACCCTAGTGGTATTGTTACATAATTTGCAAAATATAAGTCGGCCATGTCTTTAGAAAAGTAAATACTAAAAAATAATACGTGAAATGAAGTAAATGCTAACAAAAGAATTGTCATTTGTATTAAAGATTTTTTATAATTCTTTTTGTTGTCGAAAATAATCATAACTATAAATGGGATTAAAAATAGTAAGGAGCCTTGATTTACTAATGAAGATAAAGAAATTAATAAACCGACTATAAAATATTTTAAATTCTCTTTCTTTATCATGAGATTGAAAAGATAAGCTAAAGAAATGAAGAATAAACAATAGAGTTCTGAGAATTCACTTACATACGAGACTTTGCTTGTTAATAAAATAAATAAAACTGAAGCCATAAAGCTTTTTAATATTTTTTTTCCTGTAAGAATATAGACTATAAAAAATAAAATTAACGAAACCAAGTAAAGCACAACATCATTCAGTAATCTAAAATTGACATAATTACTATTTGAAATATCAAATAAATATTCATAAATATAAAATAATACTGGCCCTTTAGATTCCCACTGAGTCTCCATAGGCATATATCCTTCGGAAACTTCGATAGAAGCTACTAAATATGAAGCAACATCCCACGTTATTGTTTCGTAATTCAAGTAAACATTCTGAGTAATTATTGTGATTACAAACAGAGAAAAAAGAGAGATTGCTATTTTTTTGATTTTGCGAATGTTATTGATAAATTGAAAATTAAATTCACTATTTGTATATTGAAAATTCTTAAATAATATAAGCAAAAAGATTATAAATAAAGAAATAGCTGTAACAATTTTTTCGGTATTAAATTGATATGAAAACCCAGTGACTAAAAACAATATAAAAATAACTTGGTTGTTTTTTATAATATTCACTTACTAATATTATAAATTTTTAAACAAATAATGAGATTAAAAAATATGTTCTCAGTTAGAATTAAAAAGATTTATGGATTCAATTAAAGATTTTGGAGATCAATTCAATAGGCACCAAGATATTTCTGGTTTTTGGGGCTCAGCTGAAATGCTTATTCAGTCGGTTTATCCTTTTGAATTAAAAAATATTAAAAATAAAGATATCTGTGAAGTTGGTAGTGGCTCGGGTAGATTTTTAAAAAATTTCTTAGAACATAATCCAAAATCAATAACAGCAGTTGACCCAGCATCTTCAATAGAAATTGCTAAAAAAAATAACCCTAATAAGAACATTAGATTTTTAAAATTAGATGCAACAAAAATGAATTTAGATAGTAAGTTTGATTATGTTTTCTCGATAGGGGTAATCCACCATATTCCAAAAGCTGAAGAAGCTGTAAAAAATATTTACAATAGTTTAAAAAATGGGGGTGAATTTATAATGTGGGTTTATGGATACGAAAATAATAAACTTTATGTTTATTTATTTAATAATTTAAGAAAAATTTTATCAAGATTACCAGACTTTATAGTAGAAATGTTTAGCTTCATTTTTACGTTAGCTACATATGTGTACATATTTTTTTGTAAATTTATCAATCTTCCGTTAAGAAAGTATTTTTTAAATATTTTTTCTAAATTTAGTTTTAGACATAAGTTTTATGTTATTTTTGATCAACTAAATCCAAAATATTCAAAATATTATAAAAAAGAAGAAGTTGAGAAGTTATTAATTGATGCTAATTTTAAAATCTTAGATATCCATCATAGAGATCAATATAGCTGGACAGCTATAGCAAAGAAATAATTAAATTTTAACTTTATTTATATCTATCCATTTAAATAAAGAGTAAAATTTCCATACATTTCTTGAAATAAAATAATCATTTTCATTATTTTTCTTTAAATGCTCTAGAAGCCTATTAACTTCTTCAATTTCCATCCATTCTTCTTCTAAATACTTTAAACCTATGTTTTTAGTCCAATTCCCAAAATCATGAGCAAATCCATGTTTCTTTTTAAAGTTATAATTTTTTAGTTCATTATTTAAAACTTCTTTTAAGAAAACTTTTGATTTAAATAAATTGAAATTAGATTTATTCTCAACATTCATCGCAAAATTAATAATTCTATCATCAAGAAATACGGGCCTTATTTCAAGACTATTTAACATTGAAGCGATGTCGCCTTTTCTTAATATATTTGAATATAAATAATTTTTTATATCAAGAAGCCTCAAATCATTGCTATCAAATTTTTCATTCAATTCTAGCTTTTTTATTTGGTCTTTATATATTTCAATTTGTTCTTCATAGTCTTCGCTAGGAATATAATTTTGCCATAATAAAACTTTTAGTGGATCAGTTAGGTTGTTACCTAAAGCTAATAATCTAAACTTATCTTGTTGTGAAATATAGCCTTTATTATTAATTTTTAAATTAGCCATTAAATTGAGTAAGGGAGCAAAACTTTCTGGAATATATCTTGATACTAAAGTGCCTCTATACCATTCATACCCACCAAAAAGTTCATCTGCTCCATCTCCAGTAATTACTACTTTTGTAAATTCTGAAACTTTTTTCGATAAATAATAAGTTGGAATGATACTTGGGTCTGCTATTGGCTCTGGAATTTTACTTATAACATCATCTATAATTTGTTCATTTTTATCATTAGGATAATTAAACATTAATAATTTTATATTTAACTCGTTTGCAACTTTTTCGGCTTGAGGTCCTTCGTTGTAATGTTGATTTTGATAACCTAATGAATATGCTGATACATCTCTTTTTAAATATTTCTTTGCAAATAATGCTATAAGAGTAGAGTCAATGCCTCCACTAAGTAAAATATTTACTGGCACTTCTGCATTTAGTTGATCGTCTAAGGCTGAAGAAAATGAGTTATTAAATTCATTTGCATTCCCTTTATTTTTTAAAGAACTTGAGTATGAAGTTTTAAATCTAATATTTTTAATTATTTTATCTTTCCTATATTCACTAAAACTTCCTGGTTCTTGAACATCTAGCTCTTTAAACAAGGCTTCAAAAGAATTGAGGCCTCCTAGATATAAATAGTTTTTTATACTTCTTTCACTAATTCTATTTTCTATAATATTGTGATTTAGTAAAGGCTTAATTTCAGATGAAAAATAAAATTTATACCTACTGTTTGAACCAAAATACAGAGGTTTGATGCCAAGCTTGTCTCTTCCAAGAATAATTCTTTCATTTTCTTTTTCAAAATATGCAAATGCATACATACCGTTTAGATTATTTATTTCTTAAATTTTATGTTTTGATAAAATGCTGAGTAAATGTCTAGTATCGCTTTTAGAATCAATATCTAGAGAATACTTAGATCGAAGATTGTCAAGTTCATAAATTTCGCCATTATAAACTAGCACATTACCGTTTTCATCTTCCATTGGCATACTTCCGTCGTTCAGTCCAGTTATTGATAATCTTGCGCTGCCAAAATGTAAATACCCCCCTGATATTTGATATATTGAAGTTCTTATTTCGTCTGGTCCCCTATGGGCCATTGACTGAGTAATTAACTCAATTAACTGCTTATCTTGTTTATCAGATAAAAATCCTACAATTCCACACATTTATAAGAATTATAAATTAATAAATTAATTAGCGTTTAAAATTCAATTAATGAACAATTTAAAACTTTCAATAGTTATACCGACATTTAATGAAGAACAAGGTATCAATAGGCTTTTATCAGAAATAAAGGATTCATTTCATGATATAGAGAATTATGAAATAGTAATTGTAGATGATGGAAGTAAAAAACCTTTAATTGAAAATATAGAAAAAGATTTAATTAGTAAAGATTTAAAAGTTATTAGAAATAACTTTAATATTGGTCAAACACCATCAATAAAATTAGGCGTTGAGAATTCTAATGGTGAAATAATAGCTTTAATGGATGGTGACGGTCAGAACCCCCCAATAGAAGTAAGAAAGCTATACGACATATTTTGTTCAAAAAATTTAGATGCAGTTGTTTCTTATAGGGAAAAGAGAAAAGATAATCTGTATAAAAAAATAATTTCAAAAAGCGGAAACTTTATTCTAAAATTTTTTACTAAATCTAAATTTAAAGATTTAGGATCAAGTATAAAAATTATAAAAAAAGACGTTTTAAATAATATAAAATTTGACGGGGAGTTACATAGGTTTATAGTCCCAATGCTAGAAAAAAGAAATTACAAAATTGAAGAATATGGAACAAAACATGAATATAGAAAAACAGGTAAATCAAATTATGGGTTGAATAGATTAATCCCTGTGTTTGTAGATGGACTACTCTTTTACCTTTCAGATGGCTTCACAAAGACCAAAAGATACGCCATTGGAAAAATTGCATTCTTTACACTCTTCTTAGGGGTAATAATTAATTCTGTTGTAATTTATCAAAAAATTACAAGTGATGTTTATGTCCATAGAAATCCATTATTTATTATCGGTATAACTTCAATACTTATAAGTATTTTTATTTTCTCTATTGGTATTTCTATTGATAAAAATGAAATTTAATTAACTACCTGGATGATTTATAATAATTTCCTTAGACATCATCATATCTAAGTTTTCTTTAGAATTTTTCCAACTACCAACTTCTATATAATTATTAAATGAATATTCGTGATGTTTAACTTTTTTGCTTTTAATCATTTTGGGATTTAAATGGTTCGACAAATAAACATCCGAGTAATAAAAATTTTCTAATTCCGTTGAAATTAAAGCTGCAGCAATTGGAAACGTCCCCACACCAGATGTAGCTAAATTTTTTGCTGAAAATAACGTGTTAAAATCTTCATACAAGTCCCCACTTTTGATAGTGACATTTGGAAGCTCCAATAATTTAGGTATTACAGGATTATTTCTACTTTTATCAGTAACAATTATTGAAGATTCATATTTGGTTAAGAGCTCCGAGTAATAACCGATGGGATTTTGCACATATTCTGGGTATTTGTCTTTTTCAAAGATATCTCCACTTCTAATATGTATAACAAGAGTATTATCTGGAATTTTTATATGTCTTAAAAACTTTAAATTAGGCTTGATTGTCTCAATAAATGCTTTTTGTATATTGCTATTTATATATTCTGATGAAATCTCATTTAAGGGATAATCACTTTTAAAAGATTGTTTATCGTTATAAGAATAAAATTCATATTTCTTAATTATATTTTTATATTTATTTGATCTATTGTTGTTAATAATTTCTATACGTTCGATGAAGCTATTGTCTTTATAATAAAAGTTTTTTGAAAACTTATTAACATAAAGTGTAGCTAAAGCAATTTGTTGCAAATTATTACCCAGCCGACCGAATTGGTTAATTATTCCATAATTTTCAAAAGGAACTAAAAAATTATAACTCTTTCTAAATAGTTTTTTAATTAATGTAAATCTATATTTTATGGATATATAAATACGATATTTTTTCATTATTCCTCTTTATGTTTCTTTGAAGCTACAGTAAAAAAATTTTCATCCTCGAAGACAGTACTAATTTTTTCCATCGTACATTTCGTATTAACCCAACACTGGTCTCCTTCTTTTGGCTCTACCCATTCATTTTCTGTACTTACGTATTCTATTTCAGGCAAATGAATAGTTTTGTTTAAATAATTTTCAATATTCTGATAACTACTAATTCTAGAAAATAAAATAACAGATGACATAAAAACTAAACTTACAACTCTTATTAAAATATTTATTTCGTACTTAAATGAAGTAATATTTATGGCCTGTACGGAAACAATGAAGAGGATGAGGCCAATTAAATATCTAGGAATGGGTCCAGATAAAATAAAAAATAATAGAGAAATTAATATAAATAAATTCTTAGTATTCTTTATTCTGTTATTTACCCTCTTTTGTAGAAAAAATATATTCTTTAGTATGTATAAAAAAAATAAAGATCCAAAAAAATTAATTAAAACAGTTTCTCTTAGGCTGTCTGATAATAAATTATTAAACCATACATGAAACGATTCCCCTAAATTATATGAGTAACTTGAAGCTCTAGTTACATTTTCAAAAACTTGAGTTGATCCTTTTTCATACCATTCAAAACTATTAATACAACTTAAACTTACAGGAAAAATAATACATCCGGAAATTAAGATTGTTTTAATTAGCCAAAATATAAAAAGAGCAAAGGGCAATAAATTAATTTTTATTAATGAAGCTAGACTTATAAATTTATCTCTGATTATAAAAAATAAATATGGAGTCAATAAAAATATGATGATTGCTCCACTGACTTTAAGTTGGAAAATAAATAGAGAAAAAAGAAAAAAGAAAATAATTTCATTTATTTCATATTTACTATCTTTAATAGCCATAATTAAATTTAAAGCTACTATTGAAAACAAAACTCCAACTGCAAGATCTAAGGCTCCGATACCTTGAACATAGAAAAAACCATTCCTTCCACCATTAAAACCAAAGTTGTCAAAAAATGAAAATAAAATTAAAAATATCGAACTAAAAATTAAAGGAGTTTTAAATATAACTTGAAAAAAGACATATGTATAAAAAGACCATATAAATATTACATTTATAATATGTAAAGAAATAAAAGATTTATCAAACCAAAAAAAAGCAGATATATATTCATAAATTGAACTAATTCCAAAAGGCCAAAATACATTAGTAAATCCCAATATAATATTACTTTCATGGAGCCATGCTTGGTTATTAAGATGATAATATCCAGCATCATAATGAAAACTAATATCTGTTACTGATACAGATAAAATTAATAAATAAACAAAAGAAGATAAATAATATATGTTTTCATGAAAATTATTAAATTCAATTTTTTCCTTAAAGTTGAGAAGTAATAAAAATACTATTACTAGAAATACAATATCTTGTTTTAAGGGTATAAAGAAGTTAAGAATAAAAAGAACATTGCCAAGTAAGAGTAAGCCCATTATTGGATAGAAAATTTTTACATCGGCGTAAAATAACTTTTTATTATCTAAACTCTTAGTAGTTCTTGTGATTGAATTAATAATTATATTTAGTGACCTTCCCAGAAAGAAAAGGAAAAGGAAAAGGAAAAATAATTTAAACAGGTTATTTGTAGGTGTAAAAAAATTAGATATATATAAAAACATATTTAATTTTTATTTTCTACTTAATTCTTTTACAGCGCTTGTTAATGTCTTTACAATAAATTTTTGTTTTCTCTTGTCTAAATGACTCCCCATTGGAATATAAAGACCATTTTGTCCTAAGTTTTCAGACTCTGTTAAAGATTCGTTACTGTTTTTATTTTTTTCCTTAAAAAATGGTTGAAGATGAAGAGGATAAAAAAATGGTCTTGTTTCAATTTTAGAGGCATATAATTTTTTCATTAAAGTGTCTCTTATATTGCTTTTTTTTAATACAATACCAAAAACCCAGTAGTGATTTAAAGATTTCCTTATCTCTCGTAATGGTAATTGTATGATGTCATCATAATCATTTAACAAGTCTTGATAATATTCTCCTTGTTTGATTTTTTCAGAAATAGTTTTATCTAATCTTTTAATTTGTGAAATTCCTAATGAAGCCTGTGGGCCACCCATTCTATAATTCCAATACATATTCTTATGTTGAAACCTATTTTCACTAGTAAAATCTAAATTTCTCATTTGTTTTGCTTTTTTACTTAATTCGTCAGAATCAACTAACACAGCTCCACCTTCTCCAGTGGTTATATGTTTATTTGTATAAAAACTCATTGTTGAGATTTCACCAAATGATCCACAAACCCGATCATTATCAGTTTGTCCATGAGCTTCTGCTGCATCCTCTATTAAGATTATATTTTTTTCTTTACAGAAGGACTCAATATCGGTTGCTTCTGCTGGTAACCCGTAAGTGTGAACAAGTAACACAGCTTTTGTATTTTCACTATATTTACTTTTTACATTTTCAAGAGTCATATTCCAACTAAGTGGGTCTACATCGCAAAATACTGGTGTTGCTTCAGTTCTCATTATCGAAGATAAGCAAGATACTATTGTAAAAGAAGGTATTATGACTTCATCCCCTTTTTTTAAATCAATTAACTGTAAAGCAAGATCTAGAGCAAGGCTACCATTTGAAACTGCAGTAGTGTGCTTCCTATTAAAGGTTCTAGATAGGTTTTCCTCGAATTCATTTATTACATTACTTGTACCTGAAATTTCTTTATTATTTATAGTTTTTAATAATGCAATTTTGTCAGAAAATGAAATATTGGGAGAAAAAACATTTATCAATTTAGAACCTTTTTTTATCTAAATCCATTAAATACGGTCCCTGTTTAGATTCAATAAATTTACTTTCTTCCAAGACGGTAATACCATGACCTCCTTTAAATAAGGCAACAACATCTCCATCTGAAATAACCTCTGAATTTATTAAAGTTAATTCTTCGTCATAAATGTCAACTTTCAACTTACCTTCAATCAATACTATTACTTCGCTTGTAGAGGTAATATTTCTCTCTTGATTTAAATGTATATGGTTTTCTATTATTGTTCCTTTAGGTAAATTAAATGAGGCAAGTTGCATCTCTTGCTCATTTTCAGTTACAAAATATTTTTCTTCTTTAAAATCATCTTCATACCTTAAAATAATTGCAAGTAACTCATCTTTTCTATCTTTAATCTCTTGCATTGTTTTTCCTCATTTTTAAAACTGCTCTTATATATGGTATACCTCTTTTAACTAGTTGAAAATAGTTAGTTCCTGTTTTTGAAGATCCATGTATTCTGGTTAAACATAAATACCCTAACTCTTTGCACTGAATGTTATTTTTGTATAAGTCTTGAAGCATAAAGATAAAATAATCACCGTATGAAGAATTTTTAAAAGGATTTTCATTAAAGTATTCTTTTTTTCCTATAATAAATCCACTTGTGATATCTTTGACTCCGAAAGATGAAATGTTTGCTAACAAAATATTAAACCATCTTGATAAAAGTACAGCAAGTATTGAATCTTCTGAGTTATATACATTTCTCATAGCTTTAAAAATAGAAGTATTACTATCAATCGTTGCCCCTTTATAACCGCCTCCTTCAACAAACCTGGAGCCAATTATTACATCATATGGATTTTTTATTTGTTCCTGAACTAACTTAGCAACATCTTTGGGAGGCATGGAGCCATCAGCGTCTAACCACAAAACATATTCACAATTAGCTGTTTTAATCCCTTCATAAATAGATTTAGGTAAAGATGGCTCTTCATTTCTTTCAATTAATAATATTTTTTCATTTTTTTTATTAAATTGTTTAATTATTTCTTTGGTGTTGTCTGTAGACCCATCGTCTACAATAATTATTTCATATGATAATATTTGTGTAGTCGCTAACTCAGTTTCTATATTAGGTATAAGATTCTTTAAATTTTCACCTTCATTTATTGTTGGCAGTATGATGCTCACATTTATCATAAAATAATGGTAACTTAATTATTATTTTTAATCATTTTTCTATTTCTAATAGAAGTAAGAATCCAAAATAATTAAAAAATAATTTTCCAATAAAATTATTCGCAACTAAACCGTAGTTAAGACTAAAAAAACTCATAATAAATCCAAAATTTAGAAACTTTAAAATTGTAAAATTCTCAACATTATTTTCTTTTAGTAATGAATTAAGTTTCGTTTTTGTGTATTTACTAGTGTATTCATCTGTATATCCGACTTTTCCAAAAACATTTAAAACTATATCTAAAGTCTTCATTCCAAATCTAAAATTTGGAGTTGTAAAATAAATCTTGCCTTTTGGTTTTAACATATCCTGCAATTTAACAATTAACTCAACAAAATCATTTTCATTGATAAACTCCATTAATCCCAAAACGGTAATTTCATCAAATTCTTCACTATGTTTTACAAAATCAAAGTTTCTTATATCTATAAATTTTCCTTCATTCGAGTATTTTTCATTTGCATACTGAATTTGATCATTTGCAATATCAACCCCTATTGAACGTTTGTTAGATAAATATTTACCAATAAACGTACCGGGGCCACATGCAAAATCTAAATGGGTAGAATCTTTTCTAATTTTATTTTTTATAGTTGAAAAAGTAATATGATGCCACCCAGCTTGAATGCCTCTTTTATTATTTAGTCCTGCTTCTAAAACTTTATCGTAATATCCAGTTGGTAGAGTATTTTCCCAAAATTCTTGCATTATGATGATTATAATTGCGTACAACAAATTATGAACATAACTAATATTTAATTACTTTTTTAAAAAAACTTTATAACCAAATACTTCAATTAACTCTACAAATGTTCTTTCACTCTCTATACATTCTAAATTTACCCAACATAAATTTTTTTCAGTATTTAAGGGTCTGACACCCCAGCTATTTTCTTTAGGAATATAGTTAAAATTTTCAATTGATACTATATAATTCATAAATTTTTTATCAATCATTTCTTGATATGAATATATTCTTGGGACTAAGAGACAGCTAAGAACTAAAGATACTGATAGTAAATATTTAATTTTATCAAAATGTAAAAATTTAAATTCTCCAGAGTTCATCATTACATAGCTCACAATTAACAACCAGATACCGAAACCAAACCTAACAACTGCACCAGTTGACAACCAGCTAAATAATAAAAATAAAATAAAAATTAATAAATATTTACTCTCTTTTTTTCTTTCATTAGATAGGAATATAATTTTAAATAAAAAGATTACGAGAACTGTGATTAAAAAATTTGGCGCTACTTGTTTGTTATGGTCTAGCTCATACCAGACTCTAAACCATTCAAAAAAACTTTGATCGAACTTATAAACCCTTGGAATATCTCTTCCCCAAATAGCTATACTCCTAGCTGTTCCTTCCTCATACCAGCTAAATTGACTAAAGCACAAATTTTCAATTGGAAATAAAATACAACCTGATGTAATTATATTTTTTATATACCAAAAGAAAAGAATAAAACCAGGAGGTAAAACTTTAATCAATAGTGATTTAATATTTTGATTCTCTTTTTTGATTAGTTTGTAAAAGTAAAATAGATAAAGTGGCGATAGAAAATATCCAAAAGTCTTTAACTGTATTAAAAAAACTTGAAATATTGTTATAATTAATAACTCTTTAGAGTGTATAGAGTTTGTGGCAATTGAATTAAAAATTAAAATTGTTGCTAGAAAAAATAAAACGCCAAAAGCTACATCTGGTTTCCCAATTGTTTGAATAGTAATGAATCCATTATTCCCACCTCCTATTCCAAAATTATCAAGTATAGAAAATATCAAGATTGCAATTGAAATATTCCTATAAAACAAACTTTTTTTTGTTGTTAAAGATATAGACAGAAAACTAAATAGAACGCAGAAAAATATTAAATTTAAATAATGAAGTTGAATAAAATTATTTTCCAACCAAAGCAAGGAAGAAATATACTCATACATACCTGACCAGCTATACCAAATATTTAGATTACTTAGACCGAAAATAATTTTTGATTCATTAATCCAAAGCTGGTGATTCAAATGATAAAGTCCTGCATCATAATGTAACCACATTCCATATGAACTTATGCTTAAGCAAATCGGAATAAAAACTTGTATGTATGAATTCAAATTCTTTAAATTAATAACTGGACGAACTTTTATGTTATAAATTATTAATAGTGAACCTATAAAATACAGAATTCTCAAAATAATTTTTCCAGGCAAAAAGAAATTCAATAAAAACTGTAGATTCCCAATAAAAAATATTGAAATTAAAATATAAAAGAAATAATACGGAAGGCCAAAAACTTCTTTTATGTCAAGGTTTTCATATTTTGATTTTGAGTATATTAAAACAAGGCTTCTTCCAATAAGAAACATTAGTCCATATATAATAAGGAAATGGATAATATTCATTAAATCATTATATTTATAAAAAAATAGATTTAATAACTTATGATAAATTATTATTAACTTAAATGTTTTTATATAAAAAAATTATTCAATTTTACATAAACACCAGAAAAATTTTGAATTTAATTCGAAATAAAGAAATTCCTTTACAAAGCGTTTACAAATCAAAACTCTTTAATAATCGGAATAAAAAAAATATATCTTTTAATGAAAACAAGCTATTTATGTCTTCAAATAATAGTTTATGTTACAAAAGTAGAATTGAAGAATTTAATAAAATCAATTACTTTATTAAGGATTACGAAACTTATTTTTTTAACCATGCTGAAAGAGATGAGTATATGAAAAAGAAGTGGTCAAATTTTGATATATACAAAATTTATATTGGATCTTGTTTCCAACAAATGAAAGCTGATATATTTCGTTATTGCTTTATTCTGGATAATGGTGGTTATTGGCTAGATGTAAAATCTAATTTATATTTTAACCCTAAAGAAATAGTAGATAAAAAAACTGACTGCACTCTTTTAATAAGCCCTCATAAGCTAGAGCCCATTGAACTTACTGAAAAAGTTCAGAAACTCACTCTAAATACAAAAAATAGAAGGTTGACTAATTGGTTTATAGGAGGAAAGAAAGAATCACAATTTATAGAATATCTAATTAAAAATATTGTTAATGAATCAAAAGAGTATGAAAATATTTCTTTTAAAGACCCAAAAGATGCAATTTTAAACTTAACTGGTCCAAAGCAATTAACTAGAAGTTACTTAAGTTACAATAACAAGGAAAGTATTTTTCTAATTGATGAACTTGAAGTAGACATTAAGCATGAATCTAAACATGGCAGAAAGTTTAATATTTTTGATAATGTATTTATAAAACATTATTCTCAGCAAAAAAATAAAATAATTTTAAAAGTGAAATAGTGAATTAATAAATGTTAAATAAAATAAAAAAAAGAGACTATTACTTAAGCTTTGATACATTCAAAATTGTTTTAAATAATAGAAAAATACTAAAAAATTTAGGAAATTTTGTTGAAGATAAATATTTAACTAATTCAAAAGATTTATACGGGGTTGGTAAAAATAAAGTTTTAATAAACAAACCCTTGGGTCTTAGATTGAGTCATATTGATTTAATACAGATACTAACAAAAAATTTTGAAGAAAAAATTATATATACAGAAATTGGTGTTTCAGTATTGAAGAATTTTTTCTTACTAGCAAAATTTATAGATGATGCAGAATTGTATGCATTTGATAGGAATGAAATTTATAAAAATATTGAAAAATATTTTGACTTAATAGAAGAAAATGAATCTACAAAAAAATACAATTACCAGAATAATCAGATTACATATTTTATTGGGAATGTATATTCCGAAAGTGATTTTGATAAGTTTATAAAGATACAAAATAAAAAAACAAATTTTATATTTTCCGATGCTGACCACTCAGAAGAAGGAATTTTTCTAGAGTATAAAAACTACTATAGTAAAAATCTTGCTGAAAATTTTATTATCTATTTTGATGATATAAATTCTGCTACTTATCCTGCCTTAGATAAAATAATATCTGATTTAAGAAAAAATAAACAAAAACAAATCTACGCTTACACATTTTGGATAAACGGTTGGCTTGGTAAACATCAAAATCAACATAAGAATGCAATATTAAGTACTTTCGACATTGAAAATTTTTTAATGGATGAAAGAATAAAACTCAAGAATTTTAAAAAATTAGCTATTAGCTAATATGATTTATCAATTAATTTATTTTGGGACATCTGCTTAGATAAAGGTGGTTCGACCCAATACACATCTAAATTGTATTTATTTATGAAATGGTTCAGCCAATGATCATTCATTATATAAATCTTATCCTGACTAAGGTATTCTTCTTTTAATATTGATCTATATTTTAAATTAAATAAATATCCTCCCCCACCTCGTGTTTTACCAGATTTTTTATTAGATGACTTTTTAAAATTTGGCGGTTCATAGTAATCAATTTTGTGGACTATTTTGTCCTTATTGTATAACCTTTCTTCGACCTTGCCATAATCTTCCATAAATGAATCAAAAAAACAAAAAGCAAAATTTTCTGGTAGCTCCGAAAGCATCCTGTTGAATTTGTTTTCAAAATCATCACAAAGTATTAAATCATCTTCGATAATCGCTATATAGTTTTCTTCTTCTTGATTTATTAACAAATCAATATGTTTCAAAAAAGCAGATATCATAGATTTAGTTAATTTCCTATATCCTGGTTTTCTTTTAATAAATCTATCAATGTACCTATAGTTAAATCTCCTAAGTATTTCTTTTGAAAGATTCTCTTTATCAAAATCTGTTTTAAAAATTAGATTATATGAATAGTTTTCAAACTCCCTCTCTGTGCTCTTTTTTCTTTCCAAGAGTTTTTTATAGTGGACTACATAAATATTCATAGACTAAAGAACACTCTTAATTAAGTTTTTCATAATTCTTATAGGATTTAAGAAATTTAAGTGAAAAGATAATTTTCCTTTTTCTAGCCATATCTTTCTCCATTTTTGTGGACCTGCAAAGTGTCTAACTATAACATTATTATAAGTTGATTTATTAATATAAAATATACAAGAAGACTCTCCTCTAACTTCTGTAACATTCCAATTTGTTGGTAAAATTTCTATATTTTCTTTGAGACTTTCTACGTCATAGACTGTCCATTTATCTACTGACGAATTCCAACCATAATTTTTTATATCAAAAAAAGATTTATCAGAATGTCTTTTTATACCAAATAATGAATAGATACTTGCTTGATGAGGCAAACTTTCCCAAAATTTATTATATGTATTAAGTCCTTCATGATAAGAAATATTGTTTGATAAAGAAAGATACCTGTCTTCATCTATAATTAGTTTAAATAAATTTCTTATCCATTCATTATTTCTTAAGCTATATAAACCCATATTATGTGTATTCGCTGTATCTATTGAATAAGTAAATGATTTATCCTCAGGGGGAATAAAATCTTTATATTTATCTACAATAATTGCATCTGCATCAAAAGAAGTTATTACATCTCCTTCTTTCAATTTATTTTGTAACATATCGTGAATAATAAATGGCTTGTTCCATGTATAACTATTTCTGATTTTTTCAATACCTTTAGATATATAAATAAATTCATAGCCATGTATTTTGCAATATTCTTCTGACCTAGGATATATATATTCATTAAAGAATTCCTGTCTCCAATCAGGATATCGAGCAATTATAAGGAAATATTTATTCAATCTAATCTAAATTTTATTCATATTTCTTAGTTATATATTTCATAATTATTCTTTTTGATAAACCTAAAATTACATTCTAAATAAATTTAATGCTTTTTTATATTTCAATAAACAAATGCAGGTTCAATAACTTTAATAGTAAAATTATAAAGAATTTCATTGTTATTATTAAAAATGGAGGCATATTCTGATAAATATTTTTAAAAAACCTTTTAGATTTTTTTTATTTCGATTTAGAGATTTAATTCTATTTATCAACAAATTATTTCCATCATTTTATAGACCAACAAGCTTTCCCTATGTTTCCGGTGATACTTTTAGAAAAATGGCAAATTTTATTTTAGAAGAAAAGAAATCATTTAAGCCAAATGATGTAAAAACTAATGACATAATATTTGTTGATGGAGATTTTGTTGAAACTTTTTTTGAAAAATTTCATAACCGTATCACAGAAAACTATATTCTTATTACTCACAATTCAACAAAAAACATTAATCAGGAGTTCGAAAAGCTAGTTGATAACAAAATCATTCATTGGTTTGCAGAAAATTTAATTATAGAAAATAATAAAAAATTCAGTGCTTTACCTTTAGGCCTTGAGAATAAAAAATATCTAAAAAATGGTGAGATAAGTAGCTATAAGAAGAAAGATCGAAGAATCAATAAACAGAAAGATAAGTTAATTCTTTGCAGTTTTTCTACACAAACATTCAAAGAAGAGAGGCAAAGATTGTACGATATTGCATTGGAAAATAAATATATTGATATAAATATTTACAATAACCATAAAAAATATATTGAAAAATTGTCTGAATATAAATTTAATCTATGTCCTTCTGGTGCTGGGTTAGACACGCATAGGTTTTGGGAAAGTTTAATGGTGAATACAATCCCTATTGTTAAGTCAAATTCTTTGATTAAAAATTTTGAATCCCACAACCTTCCAATGCTTGTTGTTAAAGATTGGTTAGAGCTTTCAAGTTTTGATTCTAAATTTTACAACTCTTTTTATAAAGAAAAAGAGAAGAACTTTAAAAATGCTGCTTATAAGAATTTTGATTACTGGAGAGAATTAATACTTTCAAAAAAATATAAACTCTAAACACTAAAAATTTTTATATATATTTTCCTAAATAAAGTTTGGTATTTCTTTTTCTTGCTTATTTTTTTATTTCTTTCATTAAAATAATTTAAATTTTCTTTTACTTTCTTTTCATCTTCATAAAAAAGAATATCTTTTGTCAAATTATCAGTTTTAAATTCAGCTATAGAGTCAAATATTGAATCAACATTTAGTTTACTAACATCAACACTTTTTTTAACTTCTTTTAGACTGTTGTCTAAAAAGTCCTTATTAAGTTGTTTATATGAATCAACTTGTAAAATTGGTAGCCCTTCTAAATTTGAGTAAGTCTTATGTTTAATAGTTACCGGAATCGATCCATTATATATTGCTTCCCATAAACGATGTGTATCAATGCCATTCCCCCAAGGACATAGGGTAAAGTTATACTTTTTCATATCATTTAAATAATCAGTATTTGAAATATCTGTTTCTTGTAATTTTGTCCATTTTTTATTTCTAAAAATTTTATATAATTTTCTTCTATGAAAAAAATTTGTATTTAATCTGAAATTTAAGTATATTTTATTTTCTTTATTACCATATTCAAAATCGATATTGTCAAAAATATTTTTAACGTTTAAATTTTTTTTTGAAAAACTATCAGCAATTCCAAGCGGGATTGGTATCAAATTATTATCATCATGATCTACATTTATTGAATACCATTTGAAAACTGAATCAGGCTTTAGTGAGAATAAGCTTTGTGTTATTTTCCTGTCAGATTGACCTGTAATTAAAAATAAATTTTTTATACTTTGATTATTTTTAATTACACTAAAGAAATCTTCTACTAATTCTGAATTACAGTAAATTACATCATTTTCTTTTAATGTAAATTTATTTTTTTTATAAAGAACAGTTTTATAATCTTTGTGAAAAGTTTTCTCAATAATAGTTGTATTCTCTTTATTTTTTAATCCTTCATATTCTTCAACTGAAACTTTTTGAGAATAAATAAAATCGCATCTATCAGCAATATTTTTGCTATTTAATATGTTATTCGAGCTATTTAGATTATTCATAATTAAACATTTATTTTCTTCATACTATGTAAATAGCAGCATTATTGTAATAAAAAATATGAAAAAAAGTTTAGTAATACTTGCTGGAATACCCCGTGGTGGTATGGAGACTTGGGAAAGTATATATAATAATCTAGTTCTTTCTGAAAATGCAGATTTGGCACTATGCACAGAAAAAAATTCGACATTAAACATTGATCTAAAGAAAAAAGCAAAATATCTTTGGCTTTTTGATGGTTATGAAGATTGGAAAGATTATTATGTTGAAAACAAACTTCTTCTTGCACTTGATTATCTCGCTCTTGGGAAAGAAACAGGACTCTATAATTCAGGAATTGTTGTTTTTGCTCTTAAAGATATTATAAAAAGAAACTACTTAGAAATATTGGAAAATTATGATCAGATATTTCTTTCAAGATTTGATCAATTACATACAATTAAACATCCTCGCCTTTCTAAGGAAAATATTTGGTTTGTAGAGGGTGAAGATTATGGTGGCATTAATGATAGACATTTTGCTTTTCCAGGTAAGTATTCAAAATATATATTGGATATATGTAATTACATAAATACAGAACAAGCTTTGCAAGAAACCCCAAAAATAATGAACTGTGAATCTGTTTGGTTGAGACATTTAGAAAATACAGGGATTATGGATAAAGCTAAAAGATTTAAACGTACCCAATTTACTGTTTCACATAAGGGCGATTTTACAAGATGGAGAATCGCTAAATATAACCTCTTTTTATTCAAAAATATAAAAATTAAATATCCTTCAGAGTTTTTAACTGCGATGAAAAATTCAGTCACTGAACTTGGTTTAATTAAAACTTATTCTTTAATTCCAAGATTAACTTTCAATTATCACTTCTTAAGAATGAGAAAAATAATATCTGTGTTTTTACCAAGGCCCCTAAAGAATCTATTTAAAAAAATTTTAAATATATATTAAATTGAACATATTATCGTGTTGATATGAAGACAAACAAGTCTCGTGTCACTATAGTATTTGTTTCAGGGAGAAAAGACCGGCTTTCCTCAAAAGAGCCTATGTCAAAAGAATTCTTTTATTCATATCACTATTTAAAAGAAATAGTAGAAAATATTGAAATTGTGGAGTTCAACAGCAATCAAAATAGTAAAGCAATTAAATGGATATTAAATATATTTGATAAAACATTGCGAAAAATTACCAGACTTCCAATTTTCATGCATGAAATAATTAATAAAGAAAGCCTTAATAAATTTAAAAAATCTACTCACCTCATATTTTCAAATGACAGAATAGCCTGCTCACTTATCCCAGTTTTAATTTATTACAAAATTTCGAGAAAAAAAATAAATACAACATTTTTTGCTCTTGGCGCTTTTAATGAAAATTCAAATAATAAAATTGTCTTATTATTAAAACGAATATTCTTAAAAATTTTAATATCTGTTGTTGATAACATAGTTTTTCTCGGAGAAGGAGAATATAAAGAAACCAAAGAAAAATATAAGAGATATCATAATAAATTTAATTTTTTTCCTTTTTGTGTAGATAATCATTTTTGGTCATCTGATGAGATAAATATGTCTCAAAAAGAAGGGATTCTATTTATTGGCAATGACGGTAAGAGAGATTTTGACAAAGTAATTAAAATTTCTAAAGCTCTTCCTAATTATAAGTTTATTTTTGTTAGCTCAAGAATAAACCAAGATGATGTGTTAAATGATAATGTTACTTTAATTAAAGGTCATTGGAATTATAATTTAATGTCTGATACTGATTTAAAAAAACTCTATCAAAAATCTAAAATAACAATTATTCCTTTGGTTGAAAGCTTGCAACCTTCAGGACAAAGTGTAGCATTGCAGTCAATGTCTGTTGGCACTCCTGTTGTTATATCTAAAACTAAAGGGTTTTGGGATTTTAGTAAATTTTCAAATATGAAAAATATTATACTTATGGAAAATAATAATTTAGACAACTGGGTAAAAACAATAGAACTGCTTTATAAAGATGAGGCAACTCTTTTAAATATTGCTAAAGAAGCTAAAAACAATGTTCAAAAAGAATTTGACATTAGTATTTTTAATAAAAAGTTATCAAATTTAATAGGAATTACTAATGAGTAAAATCTCAATTTCAACAACTATGACCGACCCAGAAAACAGAATGGATGCCTGGAAAGAAGCTATAAATTGCTATGAAGATTTTGCTGATGAAGTTGTTATTGTTGGAGAAGATTGGCCATATGAATTTAGTTGGGACTACATAGGTAAAAAATATCATGAGGGTTTTGAAAAATGTACTGGAGATTGGGTCTTTAGGATGGACCTAGATTATTTCTTTCATGAGAATGATCTTAATTATATTAAAGATTTTTTAAATAAAAATGGTGAGGCTCCAGCTATTGCTTTCCCTAGACATCAGTTTTTTACACCTGATAGATATCAAATTATTTCCTATGTGTGTGTTGCTGTAAATAAAAGAAAATATCCTAGTATAAAGCTAAATGGTGGTGGAGACCTATGTCTTCCAACATTAAACGGTGAGTTAATAAATCCAAAAAAAATGCCTGTTTCGAAAGCACCTATTTGGAATTATGAAATGATGTTTAAAACTAAAGAAATAATCTTTGATGATAGAGTGAGATATGCAAATGCGTGGTTTGACTACTTCAATAATTGGGGAATTTTTGGAGGGGGAACTAAAGAAGAAGCATATAATGCTTGGTTTGAATTAATCAAAGAAAGATACCCAAAACATGTATATAAGGTAAAAATGGATGAACATCCCAAATATATAAAAGAAAGATTGTCTCAAATTACTCCTGATCAGTTTGGTTATGATTGTTTTGGATTAAAAAATAATACAAAATTAGATAAAAAAGAATACTTAAAAAAAATTCTAAGTAATTTAAAGTTAATATAATTTAATATAATGGAAAATCAAAAAAGTATAAAAAATATTTTCAATAATGGAACTTGGTATCATAGCGTTCAGTTTGAAGATATAAAGTCTAAAGGCACTTTTGATTACACAAGTTTAATATATGAATTGAATTTTCCATATATGAACAATCTCAACGTTCTTGATGTTGGTTGTTCCGATGGTTTCTTTTCTCAGTTTTTTCTTAAAGAATTAGGAGCTAAACACGTAACGGGAATTGACTTTAATAATTATGACGGTTCAGTAGCATTTGATGTATTATCTTCGAAAAAAGATGATTATGAAAAAAAATATGATTCACATAATGATTACGAGGAACTAAAAGAAGACTATAAGAACTTAGGACTTAATGATTCAAATAAATTTTTGCTATTAAAAAAAATAAACAATTTAAATATGGACTTTTACAACGGATCAATTTATGATTTATCAAAATTCGATAGTGGCGATGTAACTTTTTGTGGATCACTTTTAGAACATTTAAGAGACCCTATTACAGCAATAGAACAGCTTTACTTTAAAACAGATAAATTCTGTATTATTGATATTTCAAATACTTTTAATGGTTTTCGATTTGGAAAGAAAAAACCTTATTTGGAATACACAGGAGCCGGTGGTAATTTTTATCACTATACTCCTGAATCAATAATCTTAATGATGAAAACAATAGGTTTCAAAAATGTTGATATATTGAAAAACTATAAAATAAAAATTGAAAAATATGGATATAAAATAAACCATTCAATAATTGTCGGTTATAAGTAAGTTATTAGGGTTTTAATATTTTGAATTTTAAACTATCAAATTCAATAATTTCCAGAATCATAGAGATTGCCCAAGTAAGAAGTAATGTACCATGTATATCAGGAGTATTTTCACCATTTGTAATTTTGACACCATAGTAATGAGTTTGACTCTTTTCTAGAAAATATGAGAAGCCACCTAACTCTGGATAATAGTGGAGTTTTATTGCTGGTAGTAAGTTGTTTAAATAATCAACTATGTCTTTTCTTCTGTAATCGCTTTCTTCATGACATCGATATAAAACGTAAACAATGTCAACCAAATCACAGCCTTCATTTTTAAATTCAGTATATAAACAAAAGTCAATTAATTTTTCTGGATAATGAATCTCTTTATTAATCCAACTAAACCCAGATAAAATTTTCATTGCTCCATTAATGAGTTCGTGTCTATTCGTTTGAGTTCCTTTGTGATAAAGGCCTGTTTCAGGATTAACTAAATCATCAGAATATCTATTTAAGTCTTTTTTAATTTTTTCTTTTTTTTCGTTGTTTTTTATTTGTGTGCTTGAAAATAAACATAGAGAAGAATATTGAGCACCAGCATTCCATGGATATGACCAATTTAAAGTATTTAAGTATTTGTTTATTGACTCTTTGTCACTTGGAAAATTTAAATAAGGAAGTCCTTTTATGCCATCTACTTGATAAATTGTTGAAATTGTCTGTTTACTCTCAGCCTTTATAAAATCTACTAATTTTTCTTGACTCGTCTGATAATTCTTTAATCCAGTAAAGAATAGAGTTTTTTTTACAAAGTCTTTTATCAGCTTATTCAAACTTCTATGCTTTGAGTATTTTAAAAATTCTTCATCAATATAGGAATTTTCAGGAAAATCGCTATCTTTTTTCTGATATTTATTTAAATATTTTGTCCAACCTTGAATAACATCATCTTTATAGCTTTTATTATCTAAAATATATAAAATTTTGAGTGCATAGCAACTAAAACCTAATTTTATATTATTTCCTTGTTCAGTTACACCTGTTAAAGATGGTCTAAATTCATATTTATTGCTAGCTTTTAAATTATCTAAAAAATTTAAAACTTTTAAATCTATATTTTCTAGCCATACTTTATCTGAATTTTTCAATTTTTTTCCATATAGCTTTTATTTTTATAAAGACCAATAAGACGATACTCGCTAAATTCTACCAATTGAAAATTATTTTCATATAAAAAATCGTTAACTTCAATTATTGTTGTTTCCTGGTTTACTCCCCTTTCATCTCCAAAATCAATTGAAATATATTCGATCTTTTCTAATGTATTTTTGCTTCCTTTTAACACTTCAGGTTCATTGCCTTCTGCATCAATTTTAAATAATTTTATTTTTTCTTGTATTTTTAAATCATCTAGAGATTTACATTCTACGTTTACGAACTCTAAAGAACCAAAATCTACTAGAGATGAGTTCCCTCCTTGATTGTCTAAATAAAATTTTTGATTTCCCGTTTTCTCATGAAGTGCAAAATTATTAAGGATTGATTCTTTATCATCAACGTTCAATTTTAAACACTCAAAAGTTTCTTGATCGGGCTCAAAACCAACATATCTTATAAAATGATTTTTTTCTATAAGAGATATATATAGTTCCCCAATATTCGCTCCACAATCTAAAATAATATCTTCTTTATTAAATTTGATTTTATTTAAGCAATATGACTCATAAAGTATATTTAGTTGGTTTGGATAGTTGTTTACAAATCTAACAACCCTTTTATTTGGAAAAAATATTTTTTTACTACCTACATTAAAACTATAAAAATTGTTTGAATTAAACTTTATAAGTCCATCTCTATTAAATAATAAATTTATACAAAAACAAAATATTTTTTTATTCGTATTGTTGATAATAAAGCTAGTAATTTTACCTCTTACTACAAAAATTATTTTTTGTAGAAAATTGAATTTTTCAACTTCTTGTGCCTTATACATGAAGGGCGGTAAATTAATTAAATGTGGCATTAAATTTTTCACGTGAACATTATAATCCTAAAAAGCGGGAAAAGTAATAGAATGAACTCTAGTAAAAGATGATAAATTTAGTTTATGCAATTGATGAAAACTACAATATACAAACTAGTATTTCAATTAAAAGTTTTTTAAATAAATGTAAAAACCCTATAAATGTTTATATTATTCATAAAAATAAAATCACTTTTGATAGTTTTGCAAGCAAGTTATCTACTGATCATAAATTAAATTCAATAAGCATATATCAATTTGACAATAGAAATATAGAATTCCCAAGAATTGAAGATACCCATATCTCTGAAGCAACTTATTACAGATTATATTTAGATGAGTATCTTCCTAAGAATATGGAGAATTTTATTTATGTTGATGGTGATGTACTCTGTACAAATGAACCTGACATTAAGTTCAATAATATATTTGATTCAATGAAAAAAGAAAAATACTATTTAGGAGCAAAAACTGACGAACTTAGAGAAGAAGAAAATCAAGATATTGACTGGGACGGCATATTGATGAAAGGAAATAAATATTTCAATGCTGGGGTTCTTTTTATCAACTATAAAGAATGGGTATCAAATGACATATTTAATAAACTTCAAAAAAGGCAAGTGGATATAAAAGATAAGTTATATTTTTGGGATCAAGATATTTTAAATTCATTTTTTGATGGTAACTATTTAGAACTTGAAGAAAAATTTAATTATAGAGTTGGCTTAGATAACTCAAGTCAAAAATACAAAGAAACTGAGGAAAATTCAATACTGATACATTACCAAGGAAGCTGGAAACCTTGGTCAATAAGGGGAGCTTTTACAGAAAATGCTAGATTTTATCATTCTTATTTTAGCGAGTTGGGTTTTGGTGAATATCACTTAGTGCATACTTGGAAGCTAAATAGCGTATTGCACTTATTTATTGGACTAATAACTTTTAAATTATTCAAAATTGAAAAACCAATGACTTTTTTAATAGAGTGTTTTAAAAGTTTATCAAAAAATAAGATTTGAAATTTTAAAGTACTAATGTAGAAATTAAATGAAAGTTTTAATTTTTGGAAGTTCAGGACTTGTTGGAAAATCTTTAGAAAAAGTATTAACTAATTCAATAAAAGTAGATGAGTTAATTTGTTCAACAAGAGATGATACGAATTTAATTGACCTAAGAAGTACAAAAGAAAAAATTTCAAACGTAAACCCAGATTTAATAATTATTGCTGCAGCTAAAGTTGGGGGGATTTATGCAAACGATACATATAGAACAGATTTTATTCTTGAAAACTTAAAAATAAACATGAATATATTTGAAGGATGCATTAATTATCCTGATATAAAAATCATAAACTTAGGTAGCAGTTGCATCTATCCATTAAATGCACAAGACCCTATATCGGAAAAAAGCTTTATGACTGGTGCTTTAGAACCAACAAATTCTCCCTATGCTATGGCAAAATTATCAGCCATTGAAATAGGCCGTTCTTTAAATAAAGAACATGGAAATAAAGTAGTTAACTTGATGCCGACAAATCTTTATGGTCCAAATGATAATTTTAGCCTTGAAAATTCGCATGTTATTCCTGGATTAATTCATCGAATGCACCTAGCAAAAAATGCTGGGGAGCAAGAATTTAAAATCTGGGGATCTGGTAAGCCATTACGAGAATTTTTATTTGTAGATGATCTTTCAAATTTTATAGAATCGATACTTGATTTTAAAGATTTAAAATATGATCTCTATAATGTGGGAAGCGGTGAAGAAGTTTCTATTATTGATTTAGCTTTAATGATAAAAGAAGTTTTATCTTATGAAGGAGAGATTAACACTGATATATCTATGCCAGATGGAAATCCAAGAAAACTCTTGGACTCAAGTAGAGTAAATGAAACAGGGTGGGAAGCAAAGATAAAACTTGAAGAAGGTATAAAAATTACCTATGAATGGTTTCTCAATAATTTAAATAATGAAATCAGGACTTAGAAATTGGATTTTCCCAGGTTGGTTTGATTAATCCCTCTCTTAATAGTACTTCTTCTCTTTTTGCTAAATTAGTATCACTTTCAACCATAATCTTTACTAGTTCATTAAAATCTGTTTCTGGCTTCCATCCAATTTCCTTATTAATTTTTGTATAGTCTCCTAATAAATAATCAACTTCATTTGGTCTAAAATATCTATCTGATGTTTCAACATAATCTTCCCAATTTAATCCAACTTCATCAAAAGCAAGCTTTGCAAAATCACTTACTTTATAAGTAGAACCTGTAGCTAATACCCAATCATCAGCTTTATCATGCTGCATCATTCGCCACATCCCTTCCACATAATCACCTGCAAAACCCCAGTCTCTAGAAGCTTCTAAATTTCCCAATGTTAATTTTTCTTGAATGCCTAAGACGATTCTTCCAACAGCCCTTGTAATTTTCCTAGTTACAAAAGTTTCACCTCTCATTGGAGACTCATGATTAAATAAGATTCCATTAACTGAGAATAAATTATATGAATCTCTATAGAGTTTGGTTGTGTTGTAAGCAAAGACTTTTGCTGCAGCATATGGGCTTTTAGGGTCAAATGGAGAATGCTCATTTAGCGCCTCTTTAGAGGAGCCACCATACATTTCAGATGAAGATGCCTGGTAATATTTAATATCTTTTTCACAGGCTTTTATAGCCTCTAATAAGGAAAGGGGGCCTGTAGTTCCTGTCATTGAAGTATAAACTGGATTCTTAAATGATACAGAGACATGTGACTGTGCTGCTAAGTTATATACCTCATCAGGCAAAATAGTATTTATTAAAACATTTAAGGACGAAGAATCTAATAAGTCTGAATAATGTAAATTCAATTTCTTTTCTTCGGAGTATTTAGATATTAATGGATCAATTCTTGAAGTATTAATTGTTGAAGCCCTGCGTACAGTTCCATGAACAATGTATCCTTTTTCTAATAATAATTTAGAAAGATAGTACCCATCCTGACCTGTAATTCCGGTAATTAATGCGACTTTCATATTATTTTATTGACTTTAGTAGATATATTTAAAAAGAAGAACAAAAAACTATAATAAATTAATGGGAAATGTACTCCTTCCATTGTTACATCTAAAGAGGAAACAATTAAGCAGGGAATCATAAAATTAAGTATTAGCCTATCACCATTTTGCTCTTTCCAGTATTTTATAAAACTATAATGAAGCATTAAGAAAAAAAGTAATTGTAAAATCCCGCCTCTAGCAAAAATATTCATAAAGTAATTATGTATATGTTCATTCAACCCATCTCGACCTAATCTGCCTGGTGCAGTCGGGTCTAGCATTTGAGGAAATACTTCTTTGTATCCATAACCTTTAATAATTCTTCCGTCTTCTACCATTCCATAAAAAATATCTTGCCAAATATCTAATCTCCAATTCGTTGTTGAATCAGTTGACTCCAACCTTCCATAATGCCAGTAAAAGGAGAAAAACACCCTAACAGTGTCTTTTTTATTTTCAAAATCTCTTAGAGAGTCTATAAGACCTAGAGGTGAAATGTTTTCTCCCAAATAGTCTGTAAAGTCCTCACCCAAGTTAATGTTTGAATTGTTTTCAAAATCAATTCTTGAAGTTGAAAAAATTAAAACAATCAGTCCTATTAAAAAAATTAATAAAGTATTTTTCCAATTTTTTATTAATTCATATCTGTAGTTAAATAGTTCAAATAGAAAAAATAGAGTCATACCTAAGAACGATCCTCGACTACCTAGTAATAGTAAGGGTGCCATAAGTGCCGTAGAAATAACTAGATAGGCAATGCTTGATTTTTTTGACTTAAAAATGTATCTATTAACAAAATTTGTAACTATATATCCAAGAAATATATCGGAAGGCTTTAGAAACTGAAATTTATCAGAATAATCAATAAAAAATTGCATTATGAAGTTTGGATAGTTTCCTGTAGAAATTATGTAAGTAACTAAAGGAATTGCAGACATGAACATTAACGGATTAAACTTTTCTACTTTGAAATTAGCAATTAAAAGAATCCCTAAATAAAAGAAACTTATTGTCCAAATATATGAACTTACTTTGTAAGTGTAGCTGCTTAGAAAGTTTGAGTTTGATACAAAAGCTAAGACAAAAAAAGATAAGATAATCAACTTGTGAGAAATCAACATTAATCTATTCTTAAAAAATAAAGATTGGATTTTTTCTGGAAGAATAAAAAATAATATTGAAATAAAAAAAGCTAGAACAACTGCTAACTCTCCTATTCTGTACCCAAAGAAACTGATACCTAAAACTGGTCTTGCAAAAACTAGTAACGAAGCAAAAAAAATAAAATACAAAGTTTTTAAAATAAATAGTAAATTAAAAAAATACTGTTTAGTATTTATCTCTAATTCATCATTTTTTATGATATGTAAATATTTCATAATTAATCTATGCTTTTCTTTATTTTTCTTCTTTTAAATTTATAAATTAACTTCTCTGATAAATATTCTTCCCTTGATCTTCTATTTTTTATATATTTATTCTTATTTTCTATCATATTAAGGAATAAATTTAGATATTCCTTGGACATGGAATTAGCGTTGTAAGGATATTTTTTCACATTCTCACTATATAAAGAATAATTATTTACTATTTCATTCAATTGTGAAATAAAATTGGAGTTATCAAAAACCACACCATAACCATTAGCATACTCTGGAATTCCTCCACTGTTAATAAACAATAAAGGCAACCCACATTGTGCTCCTTCGATGTGATGATTTCCAGATGGTTCGTTTAATGAAGCTGTTAAATAAATATGGTGTTTTTTTAACTCAGCACTTAAATCCTTCCCTGATAGTGGGCTAATAACAATGGTGTTTCTAAATTGAAACTTTTTTGGTAGATTTCCAATGTAAGAAAATTCTATTTTTTTAGAGAAGCTTTCTTGATCTAACATTTCGTCAAGTTTTTTATAGATGTCAAAACCCTTGTTCCAGTTTGCTCCCCAATGATGTGTGACAATTTTTATTTTGCTTTCTCCATCCCATGGGACAAGGCCGTCACTATTAAATATGTCAACGTCAGCTCCAGCCATAATGACTGAGGAATTTTGAACATTCAGTCCTTGCTTTTTATATAGGTTTTTAATCCAACTACTTACAAAAACTGTATAGTCACTATAAGTATTTGCATGCATTAAATACTTGTTAACAAAATTGGTATTTTTTCTCTCATCACATTCATTTATTCTGTGAACTACTAATGTGTCGTTTTTTACATATTTTTGATATCTATCAACATCATCATGGGTAAAAGCTGAAGATTCTGAAGTTTTTCTAGGTTCAGTAATTAATATTATATCAAGATCATCAGGGTCCAAATTAAAGAACACCTCATGATGATTTTTTTTCAGAAAGATAGCTAAATTCTTTGCAAATAAATTTCCACCACCCCAAGGCCCATCCTTAACATTTGTTCCTATGCTAATTTTCATAAAAAATCACTAAACATTTTATTAAACTCTTTAAAACCACTTGGCATACCTAATTTGCTTGCATTATTATAAGCAAAATCTAAATCAGGTTCAGCTTTATTAAAATTATCCATATTAAAAATTGATTTTTCATTTAATATTTCTGGAGCAACTCCAACCCTAGTTGATAATATTGGTGTTCTAGTAATCCCACATTCTAATATTGCCTGAGGACCTCCTTCGTATCTTGATGTTACTAAATATAAATCTAGAGCATTATAAAGCTTATTAAGAGTTTCAAAATCTACCATTTCATGGTAATAAAATTTAATTTTTCTTTTTTTTAATTCTTCAATTAAATAATTTCTTCTTTTCCCTGTTAAAAGAATTTGTAAGTTTTCTTTTTGTGTTGACATGTTGTCTATTAAATTTAAAAACCTATCTGGCCCTTTAGACAATTTGGGAGACTTTAAATCGTAACCTTCTGTATCTCTTTGAAAAGTTCCAATTAAATAAGCATCTTCATCTATAGAGTATTCTTTCCTAATCTCTAGCTTGTTTGATAGATGTGTAAAAATATTTTGATTTACCCAAAAAGGTATTGTGTAAATTTTTTTATCAGTAAGTTTCTGTATTTGATTTTTAGTACTTACTGAGATTGCATGATATGCATCAATTATTTCATCTCTTTTATAAAATTCTTCTTTTGCTTCATTATCGAACTTATCTTCATCTATATGATGAATTGTACAAATAACTTTTTTAATATTTAGCCTACTAGCTGGAAGCTTTCTCCATGTCCATGGGGCAATAATCCAAATAATTTTTACATTTTTTGAATAGATAGAGTTTGAAGTTTTACAATTGTATTCGCTCCATTCAGACCTAAACCTGTCTACAACCCAATTTTCTTTGGCTTTATTAATATATATTTTTTTATTTAATTTAATCTCTTCCAATTGGTAAAACCCCTTTTTTTGCACAATCTGCAAAATATTTTTGTTCCTCGGCGTTTACAGTAGAAATGTTATTTTCCATATTTAATTTATATAAAACTTTGTTTAAAATTCCAACTTTATATTTTTCATCTATAAGGTCTTTCATAAGTTTAAAATCTTGTGCGAAATAAAAACTTTCATTGTAATTTCCAATATTATTTAAAACTTCCTTCTTGATAAGCAAACTTCCATGAATAAATGGGTTTTTGTAAAGTAATAAGAATTTAATTGGCATATAAAAACTTACTCCTGGAATTTTTTTATTTGTCTTTTTATTAATTGATCTTGTTGTGCAAGCATCTAAATTATTATTCAATAAATAATCTATTTGTTCTTCTAATCTATTTGGGAGACTTATATCATCTGCATCTTGTCTCGCTATAAAGTCTGTTGAAACTTTGTTTATTAAAATATTTAGAGACTTTGTTAAGCCAATATTTTTTTTATTTCTAAATATCTTTAGATTCTTATTGTTATTTTTAATATTTTTAATAATTTTATAAGTATTATCTATTGAATAATCATCAAGTATAAATAGAGTAATATTTTTATAAGTTTGATTTAAGACACTGTTAATAGCTTCTTCAATAGTATTTTCATTATTGTATGAAGTCATTAGGACGCTTATATTCGGCTCAGTCATTTATTATCTTTTTAAATTTTTTAACTAAACTTTCATCACTTAATTTATTTTCAATAAAAGTTTTGTTTCTAATTCCTTCTTTCGTTACCAAATTTTTGTCCTCAACTAGTTTTAATTTTAATGATAAGTCGTCTAAATTTTGTCTTTCAAAAGAAAATAGTGAATCCTCAGGAAAAAAATCTGTAATACCTCCTGATTTAGGAAATATTGAAGGTATCCCTAAAGAAGATGCTTCACAAAACAATGTTGGTTGTCCTTCATGTAAATGTGTACTTGAAACTACTGCTCTAGATTCATTTATTAAATCCATTACTTCTTGATTAGTAACTTCTCCTTTATAAAAAATATTTTTATCATTTTCTATTTGTTTACTTAGTAGACCTGCTTCGGGACCTGCTCCCACTAAAACTAACTTTAAATTATTTAATTCTGCTTTTTTCCAACTTTTAATTAAATCAAAAACTCCTTTCTCGCTCGAGATTCTTCCTGCGTATAAAACTGTATTTCTTTCTTCCGCTTTTTTAATTTCAAGATTCTCTTTTTGTTTTTTTATATAATTAGGAAAAATATAAATCTTATTTTCATCAATACCCAAATCATTAAGAAATTTTTTATGGAATTCACTCAAAACTAAGATATTAATATCATAATCTTTAATAATTTGAAAATATTTTCTTCCATAACTACTTACAAAAAAAGACTTCAAATTTGAATTATCGTAATATTTATTCAATAACCCCATAGTCTTTCTTTTTTTTCCACATGAGTAACAAACTTCATTACCATTAAAATGTTGAGATGAAAAAAATGATTTTGTACAGTAGAACCTTAGATTGTGAAGTTTTAGTATAATTTTTATGTTTTTATTTTTTAGCTCATCAAAAATTCCTAATGATCCTTTAAACCAAGTGTTGTGAATATAAGCTACATCTGGATTAAATTTTTCAATTTTTTTATTTAATATCTTTAAGCTAGATTTATTACTATTTGTAAAAAATGAGATGATGTCATTTGATGTAATTTTGTTATTATTAAAAACTAAGTTATCAAGTTCAAAATGTCTATTTAAGAATTGAAGCTCATTCTCAAAAGATATGTCTTCTCCGCCTAATTGTCTATATTTGTTGTGAATTAACAATATTTTTTTCATAGGTACTAACTTAGATTATATTATTGAAAATTATTATTATGACTAAAATTATTTTGTGAAGATTTTAGTGATATTTACATTCGATATTTCTTTAAAAAATTGGGAAGAAAGCGGCTTGCTTTCAAGAGAAGTAAGTTATTACCAAGAAATGAAAAAAAATTTAAATGTAGATATAACATTCTTAACTTTTGGCGGTTTGGAAGACAAATTTTTAGGAGAAGAATTTCCTGATATTAATATAATTCCAGTATATGGAAAATTTAAATATTCTAATTCTAAGATTTTAAGAGTTCTTAAATCATTTTTTATTCCAATATTTTTTAGAGAAGAATTTTCAAAAGCTGATGTAATAAAAACAAATCAGCTACTTGGTTCTTGGGTGGGTATAGTTGGAAAATTAATTTTTAGAAATAAATTAATTGTCAGAACCGGGTATGATCTTTTAAAATTTAAACTAAAGCAATCTAAAAATCCATTTATTATATTACTTTCATATCTTCTAACAATGTTCTCATTAAATTTATCAGACATATACATAACAACAAGTAAGAGCGACTATAAACATTTAAATAAGTATTATATTTTTAAGAAGCAAAAATTAAAGCTATTACCAAATTGGATTCAAAGTGAAAAATATATTTCTTTTCAGAAAAGATATAAAAATAGAATCTTGATGGTTGGAAGACTGGAGAAACAAAAAAATTTTGAAAGAGTGATTAATGATTTAGAAAATTCCAGTATAGAAGTAGATTTATATGGAGAGGGCAGCCAAAAAAAATATTTAACTAAATTAGCAAAAAATAATAATGTTAAATTAAACCTAAAAGGAAAAATAGACAACAAAGAATTATTAAAAGTTTACGCAAATTATAAATTATTTGTATCACCATCTTTATACGAAGGAAACCCAAAAACAGTCCTTGAGGCAATGTCAATGGGTTGCCTGGTTTTGTCTTTAAGAAATAACTCAATAGAAGAATTAATAGAAAATAATAAAAGCGGGATTATTTTTGAGGATAATTCATCTGAGCTAAAAACTTTAATTGAAAATATATTAGAAGATTCTAAAAATTTTGAATCTATAGCAAAAAAAGGGTATGAAAAAGTTTTGGAGAGTAATAGTAAAGGAGCTTTACTAAGTAAAGAAATTAACCTTTTAAGTAACTTTTAATATTCTCTTTTCATCTTCTATTTCAATTTTTATGTGATAATCATAGCCCTTAAAGTCGTCGGGTGTGTGGGTTGAGTTAACAATTGTTAGGTCTTTACTATTCAATATATCAAATATCATCTGTCTAGTTTCTTGATCTAAATTAGATGTTGATTCATCAAGAAGAAGTACCTCAACATCTGACAACAGAGATCTTATAAATGATATTTTTTGCATTTGACCAGAAGAAAGTGTTTTGTTTGATATTTTTTTATCTAGATCATAATTTTGTTCTTCATTAAAGAGTTTAAACTCTCTGGCCATTTCAAGGAGTGTGTTGTCCTCAATTGGTTCATCTAATCCATATGAAAGATTCTCTCTTAATGTTGAATCTATTATTAAAGGTGTAACACCGACATAACCAAGTTTTTGTGTTGTAATTTTTACTTCCCCGTCTTGTGCGTAATAAATACCAGAGATCAAACCTAAAATAGTACTTTTACCAGATCCATTAGGGCCTGTAATAATTGTGTGCTTGTTTTTTAATATTTCGAAACTTAAATTTTCAAATATATCAACCTCACTATTGAAGTATTTAAATTTGACATTTTCAAATTTTATTACTGCATCAGAGTCTGTAATCTCATTTGTTTTTACATAATTTTTCTTAAAAACATTTTCCTCATTATTAAGTATTCTGTAAAGCTCCTTAAAGTGAACATTTGTATTAGAAACCATCATGATCTGCCGATTAAAATTACTTAACTCTTGAAATAATCTAATTAATATTCCTACAAATTCGAGTGTTAAAATTGCAGCAAAATTAAAGAAGATTAATAATATTGACATTAAAAAATAAGTTGTAAAATTTGGGAAATTTGCATTTACATTTCCAACTTTTTGATTATTTATAGATGCTATATTTTGTTTCAAAAGTTCTTTTTCATACCTATTTACTTCTGGTTCAATTTTATTAAATATCTTTATCAAGAACATATTATCAAGAACCCTTTGTATATAGGTTGATGCTTCTTTGGCTACTTCATAATTTACATGAGAATACCTCCTGCCAACATCAGTAAAATATTTTGTTGGTATTGCAAAAACTGCTGCACCAATTAGAAAAACTATTACGGCATTATAATCTGTATATATAAGATATGAGGCGTATAAAGCAATTTGAAGAACACTATTTAATAAGGTTGAAAGGCTGCCGTAAAAAGTCGCTATATGAACACTTAAAGTATTTATAAAATAATAAGCATCTGAAATAGAGTAATTTCCCTTCTCAAATGCTTCTTTTAATAAATATATTCTTAGATTTCTGTCAACTTCATGAGTTAAATTCAATAAAACAACTTTTTGAGCATATTGAATGATGAATCTAATAACAATAATTACTGGAAGAATTTCTACATTTTCCATTAAAAAATCAATTAAAAAATTTGTTTCTCCAAAATTTCTTGTAAATAAATTAGCAATAACAATAATTATTGCTATATCTAAAACGACTGTTGCATTAGATAATATAACTGAAGTAAAAACTCTTACCTTTTTCCTATCAGTTCCAGTGATTCTCGAGATAAGTATTATATCTTTAAGAAATTTAATATATTTTTTCATTTTAAATTAATAATTCTTTTTATTTTATTAAATCTATAAATTAGCTTACTTAGTTTTGAGTTTTTCAAGAGTCTTTTATTAAAGTCATTTTCAACCAGTTTTAATTTTTTATTTATATTTTCAGGATGTATCAATGGAAATTGAATATTGTATTGCTTATTTCTAGTTACAGATAGGTACTTATGTTTCTGATGCGTATGTGTTGCTCCGTCATGACCAAAACCTAAATTTTTTACTAAATTTTTAGATGGAGCTATTGATAAAAGATTATTTTTTCTAAGAGCATACGACCATTTAAAATCCCATGAGTCAACAACGTTATTAACCGCATTTTCGTACATAATATAAAAATACTCAAATTCCTCTTTAGAAAAAAAACTATTATAAAAATCTTTTGTATTTTTTATTTTATACCACTCATTTTCAAGATCATCAGTATAGTATTTTTTCCACCTATCTTGCCATGTAGCCCAGCCCCAAAGTTCAGGATATGTAGTAAAGTAATAATCTTCTTTAATTGAAACTTTTGAAAAATAATTATATCCATTTATTTGTGCAATTTGTTTTTCATTTTTATATTTCTCTAATAAATCATCACAAAATCTAAAAAAACTAATACTTGGTAGTGTGTCGTCTTCAAGAATTATTGCAGACTCTTCTTTTGAAAAAATTTCATCTAAAGCACTTTTCCATCTTTTTTTTAAACCTAGATTCTTCTCTGAGTAAATTTTATTTATTTCACCATCGATACTTATTTCTTCAAAAATTTTTTTTGTCTCCATACATTTAGACTTTTCATCCTCAGACTTAGGACCATCCAGAACTAAGTAAATTTTTTTAGGGTTAACTTTTTTTATTTGGTTTAATACTTGCCTAGTTGTATCTGGTTTGTTGTATCCAAAAA
>MDTA01162531.1_pt1 | contig 35836 bp, 33 predicted proteins | sample 811151 | NCBI WGS metagenome assembly MDTA01 (sample SAMN05326648, study PRJNA326480) | marine metagenome | isolation source: seawater | place: Indian Ocean: South | collected 2010
CCATCAATTTCTCGGCTTTATCTTTTTGCAAAACTCGCTCCATTTTAGCTAATTGAGAAAAGGTATTGACGCCTTCAACCTCAGAAGGGTCAGATACCGTTACAGAAGACACCGAAGCTTTTTCTTTATTCGCGATTTTAACTATATCCGTTAACAAGTGTTCTTTCTGAACATTATCGTCCGAAATTTTGTTCACCCAAGTCTCTACCTTTGCTGAATCAATTGCCATAACACCGGTATTAATCTCGTTTATAAGTCTTTGTGATTTGCTGGCGTCTTTCTCTTCAACAATTTCCCACAATTTTCCTCGTTCTCTCACAATTCTTCCATAACCCGTTGGATTCGCTACCCTAGCAGTCAAAATAACAAGGTCGCCCGTTTCTGATAACAGCCCTTTCATTGTTTTCCTTCTTACTAACGGAGCATCACCCAAAAGAACAAGCAATCTGCTTCCTTCCATCAGGTGGGGGGCAACTTGCGCTAAGGCATTACCAGTTCCTTTCGGTTCCTCCTGCGTGACCCAATTAATTTCCATTCTGTAATCTATCCGCTGCTTTATCTGAGACGCATGTTGTCCGACAACAACATGGATTTTCACCGGGCTCAAGTCGTAGGTAGTTTTAAGGATATGGTAAAGAAGAGGCTCTCCTCCTAAAGTCTGCAAAACCTTAGGTTTTTCTGAGCGCATGCGACTTCCTGCTCCAGCGGCTAAAATCGCAATTTCAATCGGGCTTTTCATGAGAAGAGAGTTTACCCTAAATTCTTTCAGGTTTAGGGCACCAGCTTAATTATTTCTATCTGCGCAAACTATGCGTTAAAGATCCTTAGATCGATCTTTGCTAAGTCTTTTCCCGACTTTATTTCTCTTGATAGTCCTCAGAATAGCAGCCTGCTCATTTAGGTCCGCTGCGATTCGGGCAAAATCAATATCACTGTTTTGATCCGCTAACTCTTTTTCCGCTTTTTTCTGAGCCTCTATGGCAGCAGCCTCGTCTAGATCCTCTGCTCTCAATGCTGTATCTGCAAGGATGGTGATTGAGGTCGGTTGAACCTCTAGGTAACCGCCAGATGCATAAAAGGTCTCTTCAATGCCACCTTCTAAGGTAAGACGAACAGGGCCTGGACGAACACCGGTTAGAAGAGGTGTGTGGCCGGGAAGTATCCCCAGTTCACCAATAGTTCCTGTTGCAACAACCATCTCAACAGGTCCACTAAAAATTTCTTCCTCAGCGCTGACAATGCTACAGATTACAGTAGGGGCCATAAAACTTTTCCCAATTAAAGAGTCTTGGCTTTTTCGACGGCTTCTTCAATACTTCCGACCATGTTAAAAGCTGCTTCTGGAAGTGAGTCATACTCACCTTCCAGAATGCCTTTAAAGCTCCTTATAGTATCCGCAAGAGAAACATAAACTCCTGGCTGGCCGGTGAAGACTTCCGCTACATGCATTGGTTGAGAGAAAAATTGGCTCACTTTTCTTGCTCTGAAGACGGTTAATTTATCTTCCTCTGAAAGCTCGTCCATTCCTAAAATCGCTATTATATCTTTTAATTCTTTGTATCGCTGAAGAATACCCTGAACGCCCTGAGCTACGTTGTAATGCTCCTCTCCAACTACAAGTGGGTCAAGCTGACGACTAGTTGAATCTAAAGGGTCTACGGCAGGATATATCCCGAGAGCTGCAATATCTCTGGAAAGCGTTACCGTTGAGTCAAGATGCGCGAATGTTGTTGCAGGTGACGGGTCTGTTAGATCATCAGCTGGAACATATACAGCCTGAACGGAGGTGATCGAGCCATCTTTCGTAGTAGTTATTCTCTCTTGAAGCACTCCCATCTCCTCAGCAAGTGTTGGCTGATATCCAACCGCTGAAGGCATTCTGCCCAAAAGGGCCGATACCTCTGTGCCAGCAAGTGTATAGCGATAGATATTGTCGACAAATAGAAGGACGTCTTTTCCATCATCACGAAACTTTTCTGCCATTGTTAGTCCTGACAAAGCAACTCGTAGTCGGTTCCCAGGAGGCTCATTCATCTGCCCGAAAACCATCGATATCTTATCTATGACCCCAGCATCTTGCATCTCGTGATAGAAATCATTTCCCTCCCGCGTGCGCTCTCCAACCCCCGCGAACACTGACAGTCCGGAGTGTTCTTTTGCGATATTGTTAATGAGCTCAAGCATGGTAACTGTCTTCCCTACACCTGCACCGCCAAAGAGACCAACTTTCCCTCCCTTTGCAAAAGGGCATATTAAATCTATTACCTTTACACCGGTTTCGAGCAGATCCCTTCCGCCCGCTTGCTCCTCAAAAGTAGGAGGATCCCGATGAATCGGCATTCTCTCTTTTTCGTTGATGGGACCCTTCTCGTCTATCGGATTTCCCAACACATCCATAATTCTCCCAAGGGTCTCATCCCCAACGGGAACAGAAATTGGGGCGTTGGTGTTTGATACCAGGACCCCCCTAGCAATTCCTTCTGACGCGCCCATTGCGATTGTTCTTACGACCCCATCACCCAACTGCTGCTGAACTTCAAGTGTGGTGTTGCTCTGGTCGATTTTTAAAGCATCATAAACTTGAGGCACCTCTTCTCTCGGGAATTCAACATCTATCACGGCTCCAATTACCGATACGACTTTTCCGCTACTCATTATTTTTTCCTCTTTACCTTATTCTTGACGACTAGATTTTATACAGCTGCCGCCCCACTAACTATTTCTGACAATTCCTGCGTAATCGCCGCTTGACGAGCATTGTTCATGACTAACTCTAACTCGTCGATCAAATCACCTGCGTTATCTGTAGCGTTTTTCATAGCTATCATTTTTGCAGCTTGCTCACAGGCCACGTTTTCAACTACAGCTTGATATACCTGGGCCTCTATAAAACGAGTTACCAGACCTTCAATCAGCTGCCTTGCGTCAGGCTCATAAATATAATCCCATCTATGCCCCTCTATAGCTTCTTCCTTTGATGGATCCAAGGGGACCAGTTGTCGAATGGTTGGAGACTGGTTCATGGTGTTCACAAAAACATTGTTTGCAAGGTAGATCTTATCCACCTCCCCGGATTCAAATGCATCTAGCATCACCTTTATACTGCCAATAAGGTCGCTGATTTTTGGTTCCTCACTTAAATGACTACTCGCCGCCGTGACGTTACCCCCATAACTACGGAAGAACTGCGCTCCCTTGTTGCCAATCAAGCAGAGGTCATACTCGATCTGCTCCTCAGAAAAAGTTTTTAAATCAGCAACCACGGCTTTCAAAAGATTTACATTCAGTCCTCCACACAAACCTTTGTCCGTGGTGACCACTATGTAACCTACTCTTTTTACGTCTCTTTCCTTCATGAAGGAATGTCTATACTCGGGAGAAGCATTAGCGACGTGCCCAATCACCGATCTAATGTAGTCAGAATAAGGTCTACCCCGAGCCATTCGCTCTTGAGCTTTCCGCATTTTGCTGGCAGCAACCATCTCCATGGCACTGGTTATTTTCTGAGTATTTTTTATGCTGCCAATTTGTTTTCTAAGTTCTTTTGCGCTTGCCATATTCTAGCTTTCTACTTTTTACCAAGTCTGTGTGTTTTTAAATTTCTCTATTGATTGATGCATTTTATTCACTACGTCGTCACTATAAGCGCCTTCTTTATTCACCTGTTCCATAAAGGAAGCTTCTTCGGAGTTCATATAAGATATAAGAGCAGCTTCAAAATCTAGTATCTTTTCAACCTCGATGTCCTGAAGAAATCCCTCATTTGCGGCATACAGGACCACACCCATCTCCGCAACCGTCATCGGAGAATATTGCTTTTGCTTCATCAGCTCATTGATCCGCTCGCCATGTTCCAACTGGCGCCGAGTCGCATCATCGAGATCCGAGGCGAACTGGGAAAATGCGGCTAATTCCCTATACTGCGCCAAAGCAAGCTTAATACCACCCGATATCTTTGACATAAACTTAACTTGAGCATCACCGCCAACTCGAGAAACCGATATTCCCGGATTCATCGCAGGACGTTCTCCAGCATTGAATTTGTCGGACTCTAAAAATATCTGCCCATCCGTGATGGATATCACATTTGTAGGAACAAATGCAGAAACGTCGCCAGCTTGGGTCTCGATTATAGGCAACGCAGTGAGTGAGCCTGTTTTTCCTTTTACTTCACCCTTTGTGAAATCTTCAACGTAGTCTTCATTTACTCTCGCGGCTCGTTCTAATAGTCGAGAGTGCAGATAAAATACGTCTCCTGGATATGCTTCTCTGCCTGGTGGTCGCCTAAGCAAAAGAGAAACCTGCCGATAAGCCTGAGCCTGCTTGGTGAGGTCATCATATATAATTAATGCATCTTCTCCTCGGTCTCGAAAGTGTTCCGCCATCGCGCACCCAGAGTATGCAGATACATATTGCATGGGCGCAGGGTCAGCAGCGCCCGCTACAACAATAATGGTATTTTCCATAGCGCCATGTTCTTCAAGCGTGCGAACAACATTCGCAACGGAGGAATTCTTTTGGCCTATCGCCACATAAACGCATTTAATGCCTGACTGAGCCTGATTAATAATTGCATCCAACGCAATAGCAGTTTTGCCGGTTTGTCGGTCTCCGATAATGAGCTCTCTTTGTCCTCTTCCAACGGGAATCATGGAATCAATGCACTTCAATCCTGTCTGAACAGGCTGGTCGACGTGCTGGCGCGCAATAACACCCGGCGCTACTTTCTCCACAGGAGACGACGCTTTTGCATTAATCGGGCCCTTCCCGTCAATCGGCTTACCTAATGCATCCACTACACGACCTAAAAGCTCTGGTCCTGTAGGAACCTCAAGAATTCTCCCAGTGCAATAAACCTTTTGGCCCTCCTTGAGTGCCTTGTAATCGCCAAGCACAACAGCACCCACAGAATCTCGTTCTAGGTTTAGAGCAAATCCGAACACATTTCCTGGAAACTCAATCATCTCCCCGTTCTGGACATCTGCTAGTCCATGAATCCTAACTATGCCATCGGAAACACTAACAATAGTTCCCTCGTTACGCGCTTCTGAGGACACGTCAAGACTCTCAATTCGTTGCTTTATAATCTCACTGATTTCAGAAGGATTTAGTTGTTCCATATTCTATTCCTCGAAGGAAATCTAAGTTTCCAAAAATTTCTTGTGTTAATTCAAATTATTTGCAAACTTCTCCAGCTTGCCTTTAACAGAGTCATCAATGACGTTGTCCTCCGCCTTAATTATTGCTCCGCCAATTAATTTCTCATCTACGCTTATGTCTAGCTCAATATCTCTACCGAGCTTTTCCGAAAGAGCTTTTTTTAAAGCTTCAGATTCAACGCTGGATAATTCGTAGGCGCTAGTTATTTCAACTTGCAAGGTTTTTTCATGGTGTGCTTTCATCCGCTCGTAAATTTCTGTAATTGAGGGAAGCAAGCTAACCCGGTTATACTCCGCGAGGAGCGAGATGAGATTCTTTGCTTCAACGTCTAACCTATCCGTCAGAACACTTTCAAAAAATTTGGTTTTTTGCTCGTTTGTATAACCGGGGCTATTTAATATCTCCCTGCCATATTCGTCAGTGGACACCGCTACCAGCGCCGAAAGTAATTCCGACCAATGATCAAGTTTCCCTTCAGCGTTTAGTGCATTGAAAAAGATTGCTCGCGCGTAAGGCCGAGCAACTGTTGCAAGTTCAGCTTCAGCCATTGAGTCTCTATAGCTCCTCTGCTAATTTTTTTAGCATATTTTCGTGAGCATTACGGTCAACGGCGGTACCCAATATTTTTTCAGCACCCTGAACAGCTAATGCTCCTACCCTTGCTCTCAACTCTTCTCTGGCCCTGCTGATCTCTTGGTCTATCTGACTCTGGGCGCCAGCGATGATTCTTGTGGCTTCTTCTTTAGCTCGTTCTTTCGCTTCTTCTTCTAACTGAGCAGCCCTTGATCTTGCTTGCGAAATTAACTCAGCGGACTGCTTTTTAGCTTGTTCAAGCTCCTGTCCTGCTGCATCGTTGGCTTGCTCGAGCTCTTTCTCAGCCTGAGACGCTTTTTCTAAACCGTCAATTATCGCCTCTCTGCGTTCTCTCAGAATGTTGGTCAGGGGTGGCCAAACATACTTCATACAAAAAAGCACGAAAAGCGCGAAAGAAATAGCTTGTCCTAATATCGTTAGATTAATGTTCACTGATGCTCTCCCTTGAAAAAGGCTCGGCTATTAGAGCGCAAATATCATATAAAGTGATATGCCTACCGCGATGATTGGAACCGCATCAACCAGCGCCAAAGAAATGAAGAGTTGAGTCAAAAGCATAGGCTGAAGCTCCGGCTGACGTGCGACGCCCTCCAGATATTTACCTCCCAATATACCAATACCGACTCCACTACCGATCGCTCCTAAACCCATTAGGATTCCTCCAGCAACCAATATAAGCGAGCTTTCCATTATTTTTTTCTCCTAGGTTATTAATTCTTTTGTTTTTTTAGATCAATGCTCTTCGGTTTCATGTGCTTGAGTCAGATATACAATCGTCAAAATCATAAACACAAAAGCCTGCAAACAAATAATCAATATGTGAAATATTGCCCACGGCAACGATAGGAGCCACTGAGCATAGAAAGGCAGTAGTGCAATCAAAATAAAGATCATCTCCCCAGCATACAAATTACCAAAAAGCCTTAAACCGTGTGAAAGTGGCTTCGCCAACATATCTACTGTTTCTAATATAAAGTTAAACCAATACATACTCCAATGAGGAACGGGGTGAGTCACCAAACCTTTTCCGAAAGCAATAGGACCTTTAATTTTAAAATTATAATACAAGACCAAAAAGAACACTGATATAGACATACCAAGCGTCGCGTTTGGATCAGTAGTCGATACCACTTTCATGTAGGGTATCCCAGCTAAAGTAGCGGCGTGAGGTATCCAATCTACAGGGACAAGGTCCATCAGGTTCATTAAAAAGACCCAGACCAGAATCGTTAACGAGAGAGGCCCAATTATCGGGTTGGGCCTAGTACCGAAAACTTGTGCCACGTTATTCTCAACGAATTCTACTGCATACTCGCAGAAGTTTTGGAGTCCACCTGGAACTCCAGGTTTTGCCTTTTTAGCAGCCCAAGAAAAAACTGCCAGAAAAATAAAGCCCAAGGACAGAGACCAAAACATCGTATCGACATTGATCGCCCAGAAACCCATGGAGTTTATATCCTCTTGGCCACGCGCGAACCCCCAATTCCCGTCTGGAAACCGGCCATATGTCAAATTTGTCAAATGATGTTGAATATAATCCGCTGAGGTTTCGTATTCTGTAGCCATAGGATTCTTCTATCTAAAAAACTTCTTTCATTAGTTAATGGTATTGATCATAAAAATTTATCTTTGTCTGTACTCGTTACGAAAGGCAGAAGTGCTGGACTGAAGTAGAGAACCAGAAGCGAAATGAAAAAAATCATCGGATTCAGGTCCTTTATCGATACAAAAATCCCGATTAACAAGGATAGCGTGATACAGTATTTTCCGATCTCTGCCTTTAAAACCCTTCCTATCCCTGTCGAACCACTGTCCAGAGGCAACGAGCCCACGAACAAAGTGTACAATCCTGGGACTAACACCACCGCTAAAGCCGCTAAAATAGCTACGGCGGCGTCTCCTCTTAAAAGAAAAAGGGGCAGTCCTAAACTCGTCGCCACAAAAATCTGAATCTGGAGAATCTTTAACAGCGGCTTAGAAATTTTTACAAACAGTAAAAACTCTCCTTGAACTCTTCAAATTTCTCAAGCGAAGTATAGTGATTAAGCGGTTAGTGAGCAACTTGGAACTGAAGGATTTGAGAAATTTATTAGAATTTTGGGTTGTCACTCTCACCAAAAAAAGACCGCATATGAAATTAATCTTGGTAACCAAGTCTGGCCAGAAGGCCATCGAGTTCATCAAGAGACGAAAATGAAATTTCTAATTTCCCTTTCCCTGAAACTGAACTAGTAATTTTCGTTGGCTGTCCAAGCATTTGGCTCAAGTTTGTCTCCAATCTCTCGTTGTCAGGGTTAATCTTTTTAGGGGGAGACAACCGATCTACTTTCTTATTCAAATCCTTTCTTATCAATTCTTCTGTTTGCCGGACATTCAGAGATTCTTTAAGAATTATGTTTGCTAGAACAGGTTGGCGTCCGTGTTCTGCCCCCAGCAACGCCCTCGCATGACCCATTTCAATTTTTCCGTCTGAAAGCAGTTGAGCAACTTCGATATCCAAATTTATAAGACGTAGCGTGTTTGAAACCCCGCTCCTTGATTTTCCTAATGACTCAGCTACCTCTTGATGAGTCAAATTAAACTCATCTATGAGACGTTGCATTGCATAGGCTTCTTCAAGCGGATTCAAGTCTTCTCTTTGAATATTCTCGATCAGCGACATTGCTAGAACTGATTCATCACTTGCTTCTTTGACAATCGCAGGAACTGTTTCGAGCCCTGCCAGTTTGGATGCTCGCCAGCGTCGCTCTCCTGATATAATTTCGTAATCACCTTTCCCGATTTGTCTTAAAACAATTGGTTGCACAAGACCTTGGGAAAAAATTGATGCTCTTAATTCCTCTAATGATTCCTCGCGAAAAACTCTTCTGGGTTGGTATTTACCTGCGCGAATATTCGTAATCGGAATCTCTCGCAAACCTTCTTCGAGAACCTCTTCTGCGCGACTAGTATTTTTCTTGGGCAATAATGCGTCCAGCCCCCTTCCCAGGCCTCTTTTTTTAGTTACCATTCTCTTCTACCTTGTCTGCTGCTTCTGGATGCCTATTCAGAACCTCACCAGCTAGGGCTAAATAGGCCCTAGATCCCCTGGAGTATTTGTCATAGAAGTGCACTGGCACGCCATAACTAGGGGCCTCAGCAAGACGAACATTCTTGGGAACAATAGTCCTATAAACAGCATCGCCAAAGTGGTCTATCAAATGTAATGAAACATCTCTGCTTAAACTATTCCTTGGGTCATACATAGTTCGAAGCAATCCTTCGACCTTTAGTTTAGGGTTTAGGCTAGACGATATTCTATCTATGGTATCTAAGAGTGCAGTGAGCCCTTCAAGTGCATAGTACTCACACTGCATAGGAATAATAACACTATCTGACGCCACTAGGCCGTTCAGGGTTAAAACCCCTAATGCCGGCGGGCAATCTAATACGATAAAGTCGTATTTACCCTCGAAACTTAATAACGCGTCCTTTAGTCTATACTCTCGCCTATTTAAATCTAGTAGCTCTATCTCAGCTCCGATCAAATCGGAGTTTGCTCCAAGAACGTCGTAACCAGCTGCCTCAGCCTTAACCAAGCTTTCCTCTGCAGATTTTTTTCCGATAAGCACATCGTAAACCGAATACGGAAGCTCTTTTTTTTCCATACCGCTTCCCATGGTAGCATTACCTTGTGGATCAAGATCTATAAGTAGCACCCGTCTATTCATTAATCCAAGCGAGGCAGCTAAGTTGACGCTGGTCGTAGTCTTTCCGACACCGCCTTTTTGATTTGCAATCGCAAACACTATTGTCACTTGGTAGGCCCCTTGGGTTTTTTAACCACATACAAATATCGGGCAGACTTTAATCCAGGAACCAAGAGGGAATGCACGCTCATTTTCTTATTGTTCAACTGCTCCATTTTATCTCCTTTCATAGCCAATAGGCTCCCACCCGGTTTTACTAATCGCTCGCTAGAATCTAAAAAGTCCCCAAGTGAACTAAATGCTCTCGAGATAACATGATCAAACTCTCTATGAAAAGTTTCTACTCTTTCCTGTATTATTTGAACATTGTTGAGCTTCAAATCTATTACAGCTTGCCGCATAAATCTCGTTTTTTTGCCATTTGAGTCTAACAGGGTAAAAAGCTTTTTTGGGTACAATATCGCTAGTGGTATGCCGGGCAAGCCGGCACCGCTTCCAACATCTAAAATAGTATTTCCCTTTATGTATGCGCTAACAGATAGGGAGTCCATTAAGTGAACAGGCACCATATCGGTGAGGTTTTTAATCCCTGAAAGATTAGTGACTCTATTCCACCTAAATAGCAAAACAAGATATGCTTCTAACTTATGAATTAAATTTTCCTTATTTCTCAAACCTAAGGACAGAAGCCCATCTTTTATGTCAGCACCTACTGACATCAATCAAATTGCGCGTTTTTTGTTCCATCTCCCTTCTTTAAATAGACCATCAGAAGAGAGACGGCTGCAGGCGTCATACCAGGTATTCTTCCAGCCTGTCCCAGGGTCTTTGGTTTTATAAGTGCTAGCTTCTGTTTTGCTTCGTTAGACAATCCAGGTATGGATTCGAAACAAAAGCCCAAGGGAATCGGTTGGTCATGCTGAGATCGGTTTTGTTCTATCTCCTTTTCCTGTCGAGTAATGTAGCCCTCATACTTGCAATCTATCTCGATTTGCTGAGCGACACTCAAAGAAACATTTTGTAAACCCACAGCTTTCAATAAGCCCGTTCCGCTGATCTCGGGTCGTTTCATGACTTCAAACAGACTATATTCTCTACCTAGTGGCTTATTAAGCAGAGCGTTAACTTTTTTGTCCGTCGGTGAAATGAATATTTTTTTTATCTTTTTGCCTAGCTCATCAATCTGATCGTTTTTTTCAGAGAATTTGATCCATCTTTCTTCGTCAATTACACCAAGTTCTCGACCCTTGGGGGTTAGTCGTCTGTCTGCATTATCTTGGCGAAGAATTAACCGGTATTCTGCTCTGGAGGTGAACATTCGATAAGGTTCTTTGGTTCCCATGGTAACAAGGTCGTCGATTAATACACCTATATACGCCTCGCTTCTTTTGGGAACCCAATGCTCTTTGTCTTGACACAAGCGGGCCGCGTTCAACCCCGCAATTAGTCCCTGAGCCGCTGCCTCTTCATATCCAGTAGTTCCATTGATTTGTCCCGCAAAAAAAAGGCCTTCAATTTTTTTAGTTTGAAGGCTTGGATAAAGATCTCTTGGCTCAAAAAAATCATATTCAATAGCGTAACCAGGCCTTGTAATGTGGGCATTCTCAAAGCCTTGAATAGATCTGACGAGCTCAAGTTGCACATCATAAGGCAAGCTCGTGCTTATTCCGTTCGGATAAAGTTCCTTCGTTCCTAGTCCCTCAGGCTCAATAAAAATTTGATGCTGGTTCTTATCCGAGAATCTGACGATTTTATCTTCAATTGAGGGACAGTACCTGGGACCTACTCCATCTATTTTTCCAGTATAAAGGGGGGACCGATCCAGCCCTTCCTTGATCAAATTGTGGGTTTTTTCATTTGTGTATGCTATGTGGCAGGAGACCTGTCTCGGATGATCTCCCGTTTTACCCAAGAACGACATTGTTGGCCGATTTAATTCACCTGGCTGCTCTTTAAGCAAATCAAAATTTACGGTCTTGCCATCAATTCGCGGCGGTGTGCCGGTTTTAAGGCGGCCAACCCCTAATTCCAAACCTCTCAATTTTTGAGCTAACAAGTTAGATGGAGCATCACCCATCCTTCCTCCAGCCTGCTTATCTAATCCAACATGGATAACTCCTCCAAGAAATGTGCCCACAGTAAGAACGAGACTTTTTGTTTTTATTCTTAAACCGTTGTCTGTAACTACAGAATCTACCTTTTGTCCTTTGAATTTGAGATCCACTACTGATTGTTGAAATATTGATAAGCCACTCTGAGCCTCAACTATTTCCCTGATGGCTAACTTGTATAGAAATCTATCAGCTTGAGCTCTAGTTGCTTGAACGGCGGGGCCTTTTCTAGAATTAAGTATTCGCCAATGGATACCCGCTCGATCAGCAGCTAATGCCATCGCCCCTCCGAGCGCATCTATTTCTTTTACGAGATGACTTTTTCCAATACCTCCAATCGCAGGATTACAGGACATTTGACCGACGGTTTCGATGTTTTGAGTAAGCATCAAAGTTCTTGCTCCAGCCCGAGCAGAGGCTAAAGCGGCCTCCGTCCCCGCATGGCCGCCTCCCACAACAATTACATCGAATGCTTCCATAAAAATCTCTAGCTAAAATTTAGAGCTTTACCAAAGGTCAAAAAGTTACCTTCCCGTCAATCTCCTTCGTCACTTCCCGATACAGAACTTGTTAAAAATCTCTCCCAATAGATCATCAGTGGAAAAAGCGCCTGTAACTGAATCAAGAGCGATCTGAGCAAGTCTTAACTCCTCGGCGCAAATATCACTTTGGCTTTTATGCTCTATTAAGGTCGTCGCTTTTAAAATGTGCGCGAGCGTGCTTTCAATCGCTGTTATATGCCTGCGTCTAGCACTAAACATTGAAGCCTCGCTGTTAACAAGCCCAAGCTGTTTTATTAATTTATCTTTAAGCATTTCAAGACCCTGGCCAGTTTTTACCGACACACACAAGAAGTTATGGAGATCGTTTCTGTAGTCTATAAGATCTAGTTTATTGTAAACTATTAGCTCCCTGTCCCGCTTATTTTTTTCAATCTCTTCCATCTGTTCTGGGGTAAAATTCTCGGTCAAATCGACTAGATTCAGTACGATGTCCGCTCGCTCCACTTCAGATAAAGCTCTTTTGACCCCTTCCGCCTCAATTTTGTTCTCTGCTTTTCTTGTCCCTGCAGTGTCTAGAATCCTAAATGTAATGCCTTCTATTAAAGCGTCCTCTCTTACTACATCCCTCGTTGTACCTGGGATATCTGTAACAATCGAAACCTCTTTTCTGCACAACGCATTCATTAAACTGGATTTCCCTGCATTTGGCTTTCCTGTAAGCACTAAATTAACGCCTTGCGCCAAAGCCACCCCGTCTTTTGCCCCATCGAGAAGTTCATTAAGCGCTCTCGACAACTTTTCTAATTTCAGTTTTTCGTCGTGGTCAATTTCCGCTTCAATATCATCTTCTGGGAAATCTGCAGACGCTTCGATTAGAACTCTGATTTGAATGAGTTCTTTTAAGATTAAATTAATATTGTTCGAAAAATCTCCCTGTAAAGACCTAATCGATCCGAGAGCTGCCTGTTCGCTTGAACTATTAATCAGATCAGCGATAGCCTCAGCTTGAACAAGATCAATTTTGTCGTTCAAAAATGCTCTCTGACTGAACTCTCCAGGACCAGCTTGCCTCGCTCCCTGTTCAATCGCTGCTTTTAAGAGAAGATCCATAACAATTGGACCTCCATGCCCCTGAAGTTCTACTAAATCTTCTCCTGTATAAGAGTGAGGTCCTCTGAAGTGAATCAGCAATCCTTGGTCTATAGGCCTGTCGCATGAATCATAAAAGTTGACGAGAGTCGCTACTCTGGGCTCCGTTTCTTTCCTTGAGATTTCTTTGGCTATCCGAGAAGCATCAGGCCCTGATATGCGAACGATGCCTATACCCCCTTTTCCTGGTGGAGTAGCTATGGCCGCTATCGTGTCTTTGATGTAGGCCATAGTTTTCTCTGTTTCAGCTTGATTTTTCTAATTGACGCGTCACGAACCATTGTTGAAAGATCGACAAAATATTGTTGACTAACCAGTAGAGCACAAGGCCCGAGGGGAACCAAAGAAATAAGAACGTGAAAATGATAGGCATATACTTAAAAACAGCCGCCTGCACAGGATCCGGTGGCTCGGGCTGCATTCTCTGTGTTAGATACATTGATACTCCCATCAAAATTGGTAAGACAAAGTAAGGATCCATGACAGAAAGATCTTTTATCCATAAAAAAAAGGGAGCTTGTCGCAGCTCAACACTTTCCATCAAAGTCCAGTAAAGCGCTAAAAACACTGGCATTTGCAGAAGGATTGGGAAACAACCTCCTAGGGGATTTGTACCTTCTTTCTTGTAGAGCTCCATCATTGCCTGAGAGAATGCCTGCCTATCATCTCCATGACGTTCCTTTAACCTAGCCATCTCAGGACTAAGCTTTCGCATCTTAGCCATAGACCGATAGCCTGATGCTGATAGTGGCCAAAGGAGTAGTTTTACGATTAATGTAAGACCAATAATTGCTAACCCCCAGTTAGCAACTAAACTGTGAACGTATGTTAGGAGATAAAACAGAGGCTGCGATAACCACCAGAGGAAACCGTAATCTACCGTTAGATCAAGTCCTGTAGCTATTTCCTGCAATCTATACTGATTTTTAGGTCCCGCATAAAAGCTAATTGAAATTTCTTTTTGATCTCCTGGTGCTATTGAAACTGGCTGAGTGGTTAGACCCATCAAGTAAATGTCATTGGAACCTAGTTTTCTCGCATAATAATTTTGCACAGTTGCCTTATCAGTTGGCGCCCAAGCGGTTATAAAATAATGCTGCACCATGGCCATGTAACCCTCTGATCTGGTCAAACGGAAAGGTGCTTCATCAAGATCGTCAAATTCTATTTTCTCAAAGATCTGCTCCTCGGTCCTAGTAGCCGCTCCCACGAATGGCTGCATCCCCATGAAATTTCCCTCAAAACCAGCAGGTACTTTTCCATCTCGCTTAATTTGAGCGTACATCGCTCCTAACCAGGCTTCGGTAGACCTGTTACTTATTTCGTATGATACATTCGCTAGATAATCCCCCCGGCGAAACCTAAAAACTTTCTTGATTTCTGTTCCGCTTTCCTGTCTATGAAATAGTTCAACTACTAATTCATCGGCCGACCCCATGATGTAATGAGTCTTGGCGCTTTCAAAAATAGGCCTTTCAGCTCTTTTGTCAGTGCCGTTTTGGCCTATTAGCCCAGTCTGAGCTACATAAGAGTTTCTGGGATCAACGAGCAAAAATGGGTTTTCAGGTTCATCTAGATTCGTTGGGTATTCACGTAGCGCGATAGAAGTGATATCTCCCCCATTCAACGCAATCTCTAACTCAAAAATGTCTGTCGAAATATTTATCGTCGGTTGAAGACTTTCCATCGTTTTTTCTCTATTTTCGATCAGAGCCTTTTGATCTATGATGGTCGGGATTTGTCCTTCCTCATTAGAAGTCTCTAATCGCGGCATTTCTTCTAAAATCCCTTGTGAAGGTATACCCGTGGATTCCGATGATTCTTTGCTCTTTCTCGCACCACCATAGTCTTCATTCCAAGCCAAGATTAATAGGTAAGAAGTGACTGCCAAACCTAAAAGGATAAATACTCTTTGATAATCCATTTAGTTTTGTCCTTCCGTTTTTGATGGGACGGGATCATAGCCTCCCTCACAAAGGGGATGGCATCTTGTAATTCTTCGTAAACTGAGCATTAAACCTTTAAATGATCCATGAGTTTCTATCGCTTCATAAGCATATGAGGAGCAACTTGGGTAAAATCTACATTGCCTCCCTAAAAAAAAAGATAATGAGTATTTATAGGCTTTTATCAGAAGCAATAAAATAGGTTTCAAAGGTTTTTTCCTTGCTCTTTATTACTAACAGAGAGGAAAAGTTTTTTTAATGAAGGCCAGACGTTTTTGTTGTGTTTAACCCCCGATCTAACTAGTACCACTAGGTCTATTCCTAATCGGGACGGTAATATTGTACGAAACCCTTCTCTTATTAAACGCCTTAACCTGTTTCGCTCAACAGATAGCGAAACATTTTTTTTACCAACAATTATACCAAGTCGATTTTTTCCCATGAAGTTATCCGTTGATAAAAACAGAAACTCTCCTGTTTTCAGAGTTTTACTATTCTTTTTAAATACCTGATCGAACTGAGCAGGGTTTGTAAGTTTGTTTTTACTTGAGAATTTTTGATTCAACTCTCGATGCACTCACTAATCTCGGAGAGAAAGGGGACCTATTTTATATTATAAAAGAGATTACGCTGATAAGCGTTTTCTTCCTTTTGCTCTTCGTCTATTTAGCAATAACCTGCCAGCTCTCGTTGCCATTCTGGATCTAAAGCCGTGAGTACGTTTTCGTTTGAGAACGCTTGGTTGGAAAGTTCTTTTCATTTCTGATTACCGAATAGACTATTTTGTGCGGGCAGATTTTAATTAGTATGCACTCAGACGTCAAACCAACATGAACTTAATATAATTAATATTTTAATTAAATATTTATTGTTATTGTTTTTATTAAGCGAGACGTTGTTGTTGAAAAACGGAAAAAAACCCGAAAGATCAATAGATTCGAGTCAGAGCAAAAGAAAGATAGCGAGTTAGGAACCTCTAGATATATTGTGGAAAAAATCTTATGACGAGAGTGTTTGTCCTCATGATCTTTTCTCTTAATCTTTTTCCACAAGTTTTCCACAGGTTAGGAACTTTTTTTTCACACACCAACATCATAACCATATGATAATAGTATTTTTTTTCGCTTTGGCTATAGAATTTTGTTGTGGCGACTGCCGTTTTAAGGTTACCATCTTTAGGTGCTTAAGAAATAGAATTGGCGCGGTTAGTAAGTCACTTAACATTCGAAATTTTTATTGTTTCTGAGAGGTAAATTTTGTCCGAGAAGGTTTGGGCTCAGTGTTTGGCTGGTATGAAGGCACAGTTGCCAGGCGGTGAGCTTAAGACTTGGATACTCCCTTTGCAGCTATTAAAGGAAGGTTCGGACTTTTGTCTCTTGGCTCCAAATAAGTATATAAAAGACGTAGTTGAGCAAAAATACCTTTTGCAGATAAAAAGATCCTTAGCTCAACAGGGGTTCATTGAGGGTGAGCTAAGAATCGAGATCGGTGGGAGCGATTTAGAGAAAAAAACATCAACAGTTAATGTCTCGTCAAACCCAAACACTTTTGCAACAAGAGAAAAATTTTTTCCCCTCTTAGAGCTTAATAAAGAGTTTACCTTTGATTCTTTTGTCGAGGGGCGATCAAATCAGCTCGCGAGAGCGGCCGCATTGCAGGTATCCGAAAATGTGGGGGGGTCCTCATACAATCCGCTTCTCCTTTACGGTGGGGTTGGTTTAGGCAAAACGCACCTCATGCATGCAGTTGGAAACTCTATTGCAGAACGCCACCCCTCTTTAAAAGTTGCTTATATGTACTCTCAAAGATTTATGGAAGACATGGTGCGAGCCATAGAACGAGGGAAAATGGCCGATTTCACTCAATATTACCGCACAGTAAACGTATTGCTGATGGACGATATACAGTTTTTAGCAAAAGGGATGAAAACACAGGAAGAATTTTTTCATGTATTTAATAGGCTTCAAGAAGATGGAAGCCAGATCGTTTTAACCTGTGATCGCTATCCAAAGGAAATAGAGGGTTTGGAGGAAAGGCTAGAGAGTAGATTCGTGTGGGGAATGACTGCACCGGTAGAGCCACCTGAATTGGAAACACGAGTAGCCATTCTGATGAAAAAAGCCGAATTGGAAGGAGTCGTATTGCCCAGTGATACAGCTTTTTTCCTTGGAGAGAGAATTAGATCAAATGTTCGTGAATTGGAAGGTGCTCTGAAGAGAGTAATTGCTAACGCAAAGTTTACTGGTCGAGAAATTAACATTGAGCAGGCCAGAGACGCACTCAGAGATTTAATAGCGATACAAGACCGCCAAATAAGTATTGAAAACATTCAAAAGACAGTCGCTGACTATTATAAAGTAAGAGTTGGGGAGCTAAACTCTAAAAAAAGAACTAGATCAATTGCAAGGCCCAGACAATTAGCAATGGCCATATCAAAAGCGATTACTACACACAGTCTTCCAGAGATAGGTGATTCGTTTGGAGGGCGTGATCATACTACTGTTCTCCATGCTTGTAGAAAGATTGAAGAACTAAGAGAATGCAATACCGACATTCGGGAAGATTACAATAACTTGCTTAGGATGTTGACCTCTTAGCTAAGGAATCACGGTTTAGGAAAAAAGTAAATGCTCACTATTTATTTGAATCAGGAAAATTAAAATGAAATTTTCGGTTGATCGGGAATCAATCCTAAGGCCCATACAACAGGTCTCAGGAGTCGTTGAAAGAAGGCAGGCTTTACCGATTCTTCAGAATCTTTTGTTACAAATACAAAATCGAAAGCTGTTGATAACGGGAACAGATTTAGAAATTGAACTTAAAACATTTGTAGAGGTCGCTGTGGAAGACGAAGGTCTAGTGACAGTCCCAGCAAGAAAACTCTTAGACATATGCAAAGAGATCCCAGAGCAAGCGGAAATCAAGTTTTCGCTGAGTCAGAATCGGTTGGAATTAAGGTCAGGCCGTTTTCGTTCTACGCTATCAACTTTGCCGGCAGAGGATTTTCCGAGCTTTGATGATAGTGATGCTAATTTGACGGTCGAGGCTGAGGCAAAAGAATTGAAATTGCTCCTTGATAAGACTAGCTTCGCAATGGCCCATCAGGATGTTCGTTTTTTTCTTAATGGGATGCTTATCGAGTCCGGAAAAAATTTCCTGCGCGCTGTGGCTACCGACGGACATAGGTTAGCTTTAAGTAACATTCCGCAGGCGGGTCTGAACGAAAAAGAGGTTCAAGTAATTGTTCCTAGGAAAGCTGTTCTGGAGTTACAGAGGCTATTGCCAGAGCTGGGAGGAAGGGTAAAAATTGAGTTCTCTAAGTCAAATTTAAAAGTGCTTTCGGAGAATTATACTTTTGCAACGAAACTAGTCGATGGAAAGTTTCCTGACTATCAGAGGGTCATTCCAAAAGAGGGAAGTAAGATCGTTATGGCAGAGAGAAATGAATTTCGTCAGGCATTGAATAGGACTTCAATACTTTCAAACGAGAAATTTCGCGGGATTCGTTTAAACTTATCCGAAGCGCAACTTGAGTTATCTGCCAACAACCCTGAGCAAGAAGAGGCCGAAGAGAGTATAAGTGTCAATTATGAGGGCGAAGAGCTCCAGATAGGGTTTAATGTCAGTTACCTTCAAGATGTACTTAGCGTTATAGATAATGAGAAAGTTAAGATTACCCTGCACGATTCTAATAGCAGCGCAATATTAGAAGACCCCGACGTAGATCAATTTTTATATGTCGTTATGCCAATGAAGCTCTAAGAAAAACGCAGTAAATTTGCCCTAATTGAAATTAGATAAAATTATTCATCTTATAATGATCTCTTGCCGTCCTCAGAGCTTAGTCTAAAAAACCGAGCTGAAGATTCTTTGTGTTATTCACGACGATTTAAAAGCTTCTTTTCATAGTTCAAATTGCAAATTAGAAAGGTGAACAAGAGAAGGCGTATTCATAGACATAGAGAAATCGAGAAACTAAAGTTGAATCTTTCTAATTTTATTTTAGAGGCATCATGAGCCTGGAATCCATCTCAATTACTAATTTTCGCAACCTCTCAAAGGCAAAACTAGAGTTAGATCCTAAATTTAATTACGTTTTAGGTTTAAATGGCAGCGGCAAAACTAGTCTTCTGGATGCGTTCTATTTCTTGTCCAGTGCCAGATCTTTTGCGACTAATAGTCGCCGCTCTTTTATCATGGAAGGGAAAGATGAATGTATTGTAAGGGGGGATATCAATAAAGATGCCCAGCCATTTCGAGTAGGCGTAGCACGGTCAAGAGCCGGCGCATCTGAGATTAGAATAAACGGGGAAAAAATAAGTAAGTCCAGTGAGCTTGCTTCTTGCCTTCCAACAATTGTGCTATGTCCAGAAAGCATTAGTTTATTGATAGGTACCCCGGCCAAGAGAAGAAGCTTTATGAACTGGGGTACGTTTCACGTGGAACCCATATTTAAAGAAGTTTGGGAGAGAGCAAATCGTTGTTTAAAACAGAGAAATTTTGCGCTTCAGTCTAAAGGTTCAGGTGACAATGAGCTCGCGAGCTGGACAGATGAGTTAATAAAATACTCTTTAAAGATTGATGAGTGTCGAACTGAGTATATTCAAAAGCTTAAGCCGATTTTTTCGGGTGTCCTTGAAAGGATTAGTGGCTTAAGAGATGTTGAGCTTTCCTACCTCCGCGGTTGGGACGAGAAGATCCATTTAAATGAGATTTTCGATAGAAACTCTGAAATTGATATGGAGAAAGGTTATACTGGATCTGGTTTTCACCGCGCTGATCTAAGAATCTATATCAGGGGTAAGCCTGCAACGGAAACATGCTCCCGTGGCGAGCTTAAAGCCCTAACTTGGGCCCTGAAATTAGCCCAAGGTAGATTCCTAGGTGAGAATAAGGCACCAGACCAGTGCGAAACAATTCTTTTGGTTGACGATATTGGAGCTGAGTTCGACGGGGTGCATAGGCAAAAGATTCAGGAATATTTACACGAAACAGGGCACCAAACAATCATTACTGCGGTTGATCAATTTGTGTTTTCAAACTTTACAGGGATGAGATCGTCAAAATTGTTTCACGTGGAACGGGGCAAAATTAGGGATTAGTTGGAGAGGTTAGTGACTGAGGAAAAATCGTACGATTCTTCAAGTATCAAAGTGCTTAAGGGTTTAGACGCTGTTCGCAAAAGGCCTGGCATGTACATAGGGGATACTGACGACGGGACAGGCCTTCATCATATGGTCCAAGAGCTCGTTGATAATTCAATCGACGAAGCCTTGGAGGGCTTCTGCTCGAAAATAAAAGTTATTATTCACTCTGACAATTCTGTTTCTGTGAGCGATGACGGACGAGGCATCCCGGTAGACTTGCATGAAGGGGAGGGTCGTTCGGCTGCAGAGGTAATCATGACTGTGTTGCATGCTGGAGGTAAATTCGATGATAGCAATTACAAAGTTTCTGGGGGGCTTCATGGGGTTGGCGTTTCCGTAGTTAATGCTTTGTCATCAAGATTAGAGCTCACTGTTTGGAGGGATGGAAAGGTCTGGGAGCAAACATATAGAAATGGAGTTCCTGATTTTGCCTTACGGCCCATCGAAGAGACCACCCAGACTGGTACACTTTGTCGCTTTTACCCGTCCCGAGAGACATTCTCCAATGTAACCTTCCGTTACGATATTCTAGCCAAGCGTTTGAGGGAGTTGTCATTTCTAAACGCTGGAGTGTCAATTGATCTTATAGACGAACAAAGCAATAAACGCGAAACCTTTAGTTATGAGGGCGGGCTCAGAACTTTTGTGGAACATTTGAATTCCAATAAAAATCCAATCAATAGTATTTTCCATTTTTCTACGGAAGGACATGATGAAGTTGGCGTTGAAGTTGCTTTGCAATGGAACGATTCGTATCAAGAAACAATACTGGCATACACTAACAATATCCCTCAACGGGACGGAGGAACACATCTCCAAGGTTTTAGAGGGGCCCTCACCAGAACGTTAAATAACTATGTAGAATCTGAAGGTTTGCTAAATAAAGCTGAGATAAATACAACAGGTGATGACGCAAGGGAAGGATTGACCGCTATCGTTTCGGTAAAAGTCTCGGAGCCAAAATTTTCGTCTCAAACAAAAGAAAAGTTGGTGTCTTCAGAAGTGAAGACAGCAGTTGAAAAAGAAATGGGAGCATATTTCTCTGAATATCTATTAGAGAACCCTTCTGAAGCTAAAACGATTGTTCAAAAGATGATCGATGCAGCCCGTGCACGAGAGGCCGCAAGGAAAGCAAGAGAGATGACCCGTCGAAAAGGAGCCCTAGATGTAGCTGGTTTGCCTGGCAAATTAGCTGATTGTCAGGAAAAAGATCCGAGCCTCTGTGAGCTCTATATTGTTGAAGGGGAATCGGCAGGAGGGTCTGCTAAGCAGGGAAGAGACAGGAAGATTCAAGCGATACTCTCTTTAAAAGGAAAAATTCTGAATGTTGAGAAAGCGAGATTTGATAAGATGTTATCCTCTGCAGAGGTTGGAAATATAATTACAGCCCTCGGTTGCGGTATAGGGAAAGAAGAATATGATCCCGATAAACTTCGATATCACAAGATCATAATAATGACAGATGCGGATGTTGATGGCGCCCATATTAGAACTCTATTGCTGACTTTCTTTTACCGACACATGCCTGAGCTAGTCGAGAATGGGCATCTTTTCATTGCCCAGCCCCCGCTTTACAAGATTAGAAAGGGAAAATCGGAACAATACATTAAAGATGAACAGGAACTTGCGTCTTACGTTCTAAACGAATCTCTGGAAAATGCGTCGCTGACAGTCGATCAGACTGAAAAAAGACTGGAGGCAGAAGATCTGGACAAGCTTGCGCGAGCTTACTCAGAAGTAAAGCAAAAATTTAATCGAATACAAAAAATTTATCCGCTTGCAGCTCTAAATGCTATGGTTAACCTCCCTGTCCTCGAGCCCAAGGATCTTTTCTCTAATGAGGTTGTCTCCAAGTGGGCAGACAGCCTGAAGCTCCGGCTAGATTTAGAGAAAACGCCAAGGAACAAATATAAAGTTGAAGTAGCAAGCGAAGACAACGGATCTATTTTTTGTCCTGTCGTAATCTCCGAAACTCATGGCGTTAGAAAGATTTTTAAGTTTGGGGAAGACTTCTTTAACTCTGGAGATTATAAATCTGTCTCAAAGCTGTCACTGATGACTGAGGAACTTCGCGATAACTCAATTTTAGTGGCGAAAGGGGAAAAATCGTTTATCGCGGATTCTCTTGAGGTAGCGTTTGATTGGCTCGAATCAGAAGCCACAAGGGGCCAAACGCGGAGTCGTTATAAGGGGCTTGGCGAAATGAACCCGGATCAACTTTGGGAGACTACTATGGATCCAGCAAGTAGGACCATGCTAAGAGTTGGAATTCAAGATGCGATAGCAGCCGATCTCGCGTTTAGCGATCTGATGGGAGACCAAGTAGAGCCAAGGAGAGAGTTTATCGAGGAAAACGCCCTTGCGGTAGCTAATCTTGATGTGTGATAAATTGAAAGCAAGCGCTTACTAACTTTGTTAGAGAGAACTATTTATCTCAGAAATGAATTTACAAAAGACTTCAAATTATCAAATACGGGAGACTGTTTGGGGAAAATCTTGAGAGTCTCTCTCCCTCTACCAGTTAGAACTAAAACGGGATTGCATCCAGCCAGTTTGGCGGCTTCGATGTCAGTAGCCGAGTCTCCGACAAAAAAGCCATTTGAACTTTTAAGTTTGTTCTCATTAAAAATTTGGTTCAACAAACCAGGTTTCGGTTTTCTGCAATTGCAGGACGTTTCAGGGGTATGGGGACAATATTTTATGCCACAAATATGCCCACCGGCAGCTTCAACCGCTGCATTCATTTTTCCATGTATCTTTTCAAGATCTGTATGTGAGATTATCCCACGCCCGACAGCACTCTGATTAGTTGCTACAAAAACAGGTATTTTAGCCCTCGTTAACATTGCAATAGCTTCCAAAGCGCCTTCTTCCGGGACCCACTCTTTTTCCGTCTTTACATACGATGCTGAATCTTGATTTATGACGCCGTCTCGATCTAGGATTACAAAGCTCTTCATTTAGTCTTTACTTTTCTTTCTAGCAATAATGTAAGCTTTCCCATGCATGGTGTCTTGCTCGGACATTTTTATAAGTTGTTCCCTGTAAGATAAGACCTTACATTCTCTAACTAGAAAAAATAGCTCTCGATAGTTCAGCAGGAAGTCAGGATTTCTCGGGCCATTATCACCTCTCCCTTCGGCAGTAAACGTTTGGTAAATTATCAGACCTCCTGGAGTGGTAGCATTATATATTGCTCTATCAATTGCTCTGTCGAGATAGTGGCAACAAAGAATTAGGTCGAATTTCTGCTCTCCGAAACAGGAGCTGGAAATATCAATCTCGTATGGATAGATTTTTTGTTCGCTCGTTAGCACGGCTTTGATTGAATCTATCGCCGTTTTTGAGAAGTCCCAAGCCCTAACTTTCATTCCGAGACTTGCAAGAAAGAAACTGTTCACACCACTGCCGCAGGCGAGGTCTAGAGCCAAGCCGTCGTTGGGTAGCAAAGAAATATTCTCCTCCAGAACGGCTGCTACGGATTGATCGGAGATGGCCACCTTATAGTAATCATTCCATTTATCTTTTCTTTTTTGGTTCATTTCTTCCAAAACATGGGCGAGAAAAGAACCAGTAATGTGAATATTTCCAATCGACCGAGAGCCATTGCAAAGCACAGTAGTATTTTTGCAGAATCGGAAATATTTGCGTAGCTCTCTGATACTGTTCCAAGCCCGGGGCCTAGATTGTTAATGGTTGCTCCAACCGCTGAAAAGGAGGTCAAAAAATCAAGGCCAGTTAACATAAGTGCAAGAAGCATAAAGATGAATATCACTACATAAATCGAGAAAAATCCCCAAACCGCTTGCATTACCTCACTTGGTACTTGCCGATGATTGACCTTGACTGGGAACATGGCATGGGGGTGTATCAAGCGATGGACTTCCCGTAGTCCTTGCTTCCAAATCAACAGCACTCGTATAGCTTTCATTCCACCACCAGTTGATCCAGCGCATGCACCTGTAAAGGCCCCGAAGAAAATAAATAAGGGAATTATTGAGGGCCAAGAAGAGAATCCCGCAGAGGTGTAACCCGTGGTCGTGAAGATTGAAACCACCTCGAAAGCGCTCATCCTAAGCGCGGTGTTCGCGCTGTAAACAGACTCTTTCAATAATAAAAAGGAAACTATTAGGATACTTACGAAGATCATAGAGACGAAGAATTTTACTTCGTCGTCCTGTAAGTAGTGTCCAACAGACTTCTCTCTTAGCGCAAAGAAATGGAGCGCAAAGTTTAGGCTTGCTATAAGCATAAAAATCATACAAACCGTTTCAATTAGCTGCGATTCGTAAAAACCTATGGAACTATCGTGTGTCGAGAATCCCCCAATGGCGATCGTAGAAAAGCTATGACAGATGGCATCAAAGATTGTCATTCCAGCTAGGGAATAGGATATTGCGCAGGCAACTGTGAGACCCAGATAGATAGACCAAAGCGCTAGAGCAGTTTCTTTTATCCGAGGAGTAAGTTTTGAGTCTTTAACGGGGCCAGGAGTCTCGGCTCGATAAAGTTGCATCCCTCCAATTCCCAGCATAGGTAGAATTGCGACCGCAAGTACAATAATCCCCATCCCGCCTAACCACTGTAACTGCTGCCTGTAATATAAGATTGACTTGGGCACTTGATCTAACCCTTGTATGACGGTAGCTCCAGTAGTAGTAAGTCCCGAAAAAGATTCAAATAATCCATCTGCTGTACCAAGCCCGAGCCCTTTATCATCAATGAATGGGATTGCTCCAAAGGAGCCAAGAGCGATATAGAAGAACACGGTTATTAAAAAACCTTCTTTTGTTCTCATATCTGCTTCGCTTCTGGAAAAAAGTAACCAAAGGATCGCTCCGAAAGTAAAAGTAACCCCGAAAGCCCTTAAAAAGACAAGGTGTGCCTCATTAAATACTAAGGCAACTGCGATTGGCGGAATCATAGTCCCGCTAAAAACGACTAAAAGTATTCCTAGGATCTTGGCTGTTATCTGGAAGTGCATTTTTTAATCAAAAGAGCCTTGAGGTATTCTCGAAAAGTTTTTCTACGTCTCTTATCCTTTTTTTCTCTACCACGAATAAAATTAGATGATCATCCGGAGATATTATAATATCGTCATGCGCCATTAGCACCTCATTGCCTCTTACAATGGCCCCTATGTTAGTCCCGGATGGCAAATCAATTTCTTCAATTCTCCTGCCAATAACTTTGGAATTATTTTTGTCACCATGGGCAATAGCCTCGATAGCTTCTGCCGCTCCTCTTCGGAGTGAGTGATCGCGAACAACGTCCCCGTGCCTTATATGAGTGAGTATGGAACCTAAAGTTGCCTGGTGGGGGTTAATGACAACATCAATGTTGCCGCCCTCAATTAGGTCAGCGTAAGCTTGATTGTTTATAAGCGCTATAACTTTTCTTGCACCGAGACTTTTTGCTAGCATCGCTGACATTATGTTGGTTTCATCGTCACTCGTTACGGCGCAGAAAACATCTGCTTCGTTTATATTCTCTTCCATTAGTAGACTTCTATCTGACGCGTCGCCTGCCAAAACGATCGCATGATCAAGTTCCTCAGAAAGCTCTAACGCAGTTTGTTTTTTTTGTTCTATTACTTTTACACCGAATTTTTTTTCGGCCCCCTTGGCTATACCTCTGCCTATAGTTCCTCCCCCTGCAATGATTATTCTTTTATTTGGAGCTTCTGCTCTACGCATTTCTGACATAACGTTTTTTATATCTTTCTTTGCTGCAATAAAGAACACTTCGTCGTCGGCTTCGATTACGGTGTCACCGTGAGGAATAATGGGACTGTCTCCACGAAAAATCGCTACTACTCTTGTGTCGACTTTAGGCATATGTTGCCTGAGATATCTGAGCTCTTGATTTACGAGAGGCCCTCCATAAAAAGCTTTCATCCCAACTAATTGAGCTTGTCCATTGGCAAACTCCATTACCTGAAGAGCCCCAGGATTTTCAATCAATCTCAAGATATCGAGTGTGACAATTTCTTCCGGGTTGACAATTACATCAACGGGCATTGCCTCGTCTTTAAAAATACCCTTTTCTATGTAAGCCGAAGATCTAATTCGTGCAATTTTTTTTTCTATATCGAAAACTGTATGAGCCACTTGGCATGCAACCATATTTACTTCATCGCTCGAGGTTACCGCGATGAGCATATCGGCTTCTTCGGCTCCTGCTTGTTTCAAGATTTCTGGATGCGAGGCCATGCCTTTTATTGTTTGGATATCTAGTTTGTCTTGGAGCTCTCGTAATCTCTCTGAATCTCTGTCCACTACCGTAATGTCTGAGGCTTCTTTGGTAAGATTTTGCGCTAAATTCGCCCCTACTTGACCTCCCCCTAATATAATTATTTTCATTTTGGTTTCCGTAAGATCGACGAGTAATAAAATCCATCGTGGTATTCGGGTGTAGGAAAAAGCTGAACACCTAGATTGGTCCTAGTGAAATTTAATTTGCTTACTTCGTCCAATAAGTTAATTTTTTTAATCTCGGCGTTCGAGTGTTTGCTTATAAGCTTTTCCACTACGGAATCATTTTCCAATTTCAAGACCGAGCAAGTAACGTAAAGAAGCTCACCGCCATCAGCCAGCAAATTGAAGGAATGATCGATAAGCTTTTCTTGCTGGATTATTAGCTTACCAATATCGTCTGGTTTGCGCAGTAATTTTATATCAGGGTGTCTCCTTATGACCCCCGTCGCCGAGCATGGAGCGTCTAAAAGAATTCGATCAAATTTCTGCTTCGGCTCAAAATCCTCTAGGTTAGAGTTTATAACCTTTGCCTTTAACGAAAGACGCTTAAGATTGTCATGTAAAAGACTTAATCGCTCGTCACTCTTGTCTAATGCGAACAGTTCCGAGTCGGGGTTGGTTTCCAAGATATGACAAGTTTTGCCCCCTGGCGCAGCGCATGCATCTAATATTTTCAAGCCTGGCAACAGATTCATAAACTTTACGGCGACTTGTGCCCCCTCGTCTTGAACAGATACAAGTCCATCCGAAAAACCGGGCACTACCTCAACATTTCGCGCTTCGTCAAGAGTAAGTGCCTCTTCGCTAAATAAACCCTTTTCGGATGGTATCTGTTCTGAGGCTAGCATTTTCTGGTAATCTAATCTTGTTATGCGCTGTTGATTAATTCTTAGGGTCATAGGACCTTTTTTATTGTTTGCATAAATGAGCTCTCTCCAATTATCCCAGTCTTTTTCGAAGAGAGAGACAAGCCATTTTGGATGATTTGTTTCCGCCTCGAGAGAAGCTTGACTAACCGATTTTGTAAGGAAGTCTTTTTTTCTTAGATAATTTCTCAATATGGCATTGATTAGATTTTTAGCCCAAGCCTTTCCCAAAAAGGCACTAGCCTCCACTGATTCGCTTACGCAAGCATGGGTTGGTTTCTTCAAATTGTCTAAACTGTAAAGCCCTGCTATCAGAAGATTAAAGAGGTCAGAATGTTTTTTATGGATAGGTTTTTGTAGAAGCTCTTCTATAATCTTTGAATATAGGAAATAATTACGCAAACTCCCAAAACATATTTGACTAATTATTGGCGCCTTTTTCTCTAAGCATTTGTCGAGAGATCTACCCCCCTTCACCACTGCTTGTAGCACTAAAGCTGAAATCGAATAATCGTTCATAGCTGATCGAAAGATTTGCCCTTCGAGAAAATATGGCTCCATCCGTTTTGAATGTCGGGACCCTTGAGGATATTTCCCTTGCCTTGATCCAACTGAATTTCTTTTATAAGTATCGTTCTCGTTCCTGTGCCTACCAAAATACCATTCTTACTTATTTGTAATATCTCCCCGGCATTCCCGTTGTCTTCTTGTGACTCTTTTGCTGAAAATATCTTCACTCTTATTCCATCTATAAAGGTAAAGGCTACGGGCGATGGGTAAAATGCTCTGACCTTTCTTTCTATAAAAGTTGAATCGCTGGACCAGTTTATTCTGGCCTCATCCTTTGAAATTTTTGGTGCGTAGGTGGTGAACTCGGCATCTTGAGGAATAGAGCTTTTTTGAAGTCGGTCAAGATTTCCTAGTGTTTTCAGCAATAGTTCCTGTCCGACGGAGCATAATTTGTCGCTCAGAGAATCTGAGTTCTCCCCAGCGGATCCGATAGATTGCGAGGCTAATATATTACCGGTGTCTAATCCATCATCCATTTGCATGATAGTAACCCCCGAATTTTTGTCTCCGGCTAGAATGCATCTTTGTATTGGCGCTGCTCCTCTCCATCTGGGAAGCAATGACGCGTGGACATTGATAGCGCCCTTCGAAGCTGTCTCCAAAACATCAAGGTCTAGTATTTGCCCAAATGCAACCACCACTAATAGCTCAAAAGTGAACGGGGAAAGATCTTTCTTTGTTAATTTTATTGGTTGCAAAGTTGTCAGCCCGGACTCGCGCGCTATTTTCTTGACTGGAGACTCAACTAAACTTCCTCCTCGCTTTCCTCTTTTATCCGGCTGTGTAATTACAGCTAAAATCTCGTGAGGGCTTTTTAATAGGGCCTTTAGGTGCTTTGCCGCAAATTCAGGCGTTCCCGCGAAGACAATCCTCACTTGCTACCTGAACGACTGGCATTTGTTTTTTTCAGCTTTTTTCTTATGAGCTGTCTTTTAGTCTTTGATACATAATCTACAAATAATTTTCCATCTAAATGATCAATCTCATGTTGGATACAAATCCCTAGCAATTCCTTGGCCTCTAAGGAAAAACTCTCCCCATTTACACTGATCGCCTCAAGTTTGATTTCACTGAACCTTTTTACAGGTTCATAGAATCCCGGCACCGATAAACAACCCTCGTCACTTTCAATCTCTCCATTGCTTTCGATGATTAGTGGATTGATTAGAATAAGGGGTTCGTTTTTGGTCTCGGAAATATCAATCGCTATTATGCGCTGATGGAAATTAACTTGGGTAGCGGCTAATCCAATACCAGATGCATCATACATAGTGAACAGGAGTCTTTCGGTAAATTTAACAACCTCGTCGGTGATATTTTTGACTGGGCTAGCGACGGTTCTTAGTCTAGGATCTGGAAACTCTAGTATTTCGAGAGGATGCATTTTCTTGCCCTGAAAAGTTAAACTCTCTAGGAGAGAATTTTAGAGTAGCAGATTATAAACTTTTTGAAGCTTAAATCTCCAACGCCTGAAAATGATTTGTCAATGAAGATCAATAAAAAGCGCGAGAGACTTACTGGAATGAAATGGGAACAGATATAGAACACGCAGTGAAAACTGTTAAAAGCCAGGGCGTCATAGCCTATCCCACGGAGGGTGTCTGGGGGCTCGGTTGCGATCCTTTTTCTCGTAGCGCCGTCAGTAAAATTTTAGATCTGAAAAAGAGGTCTGTTGACCGGGGCCTTTTATTAGTCGCGACTGATATTGGTCAATTTGAGCCTTTCCTTGAGGGACTAGAAAGAAAATATCATGAGGAATTGGACAGAGATTGGCCGGGACCCATCACCTATTTAGTGCCAGACAATGGCTCCGCTCCGAGATGGGTTGTGGGAAAACATAAAACACTCGGGCTTAGAGTTAGCGACCATTCTTTGATTAAGACTCTGTGTGCTTTGACAGGACCTCTCGTTTCAACCTCTGCCAATATTTCTGGTTTGCCTGCAATAAAATCGGCTGATGAAATCGAAGAGGTGTTTGATCAAGAAATTGACTACGTTCTCGATGGGGAGCTGGGTAACTTAGGTAAACCGACCCAAATAAAAAATATCCTCACCGGAGAGGTCTTGCGATGAATAGATATCAGCTCGCCGTGATGGGCAACCCTATTCTGCAAAGTCAATCACCCATTATACATGAGATGTTCGCTGAGGAGTTTAATTTGTCTATTTCCTATAAAAGAATTTTAGTGCCTCACGGTGGTTTTGAGCAAACTGTTTCGGCGTTTATAAAAAATCAAGGTTACGGGTTTAACGTTACTCTACCCTGCAAAAATAAAGCATGGAAACTAGTGGGAGAATGCTCTGAGGAAGCAGATGCGGCAAAAGCTGTTAATACGGTTATTATCAAAGAAAATGGTTGGATGAGAGGAGAAAATACAGACGGAGTCGGATTTGTAAGAGATCTCGAGACGAACTTAGGTTTCAAATTGCAAAAAAAGAATATCTTGGTCGTTGGCGCTGGCGGAGCAGTTAGCGGTGTCTTGAAAAGATTAATCGAAAAGAATCCTCTGTCCATATCTATTTACAACAGGACACCTGAAAAAGCGGAGACGTTGGCGTCCCGTTATCCTCAAACAGTGAAGTCTATCCGATTGGGAGAGCTGGACGATAATTACGACCTTGTAATAAACGGAACATCTATCGGAGTAGAGGCAGGAGCGGTGTCACTCCCAGAGAGAGTTTTAAAGAAAGCAAAGCTTAGCTATGACATGGTATACAGTGACAAACCGACACCCTTTCAAAATTGGACCAAATTACACTCAGATGCGGAAGCTTTTGACGGACTTGGTATGCTTGTCGAGCAGGCATCCGAGGCATTTGCGCTCTGGTTTGGAAAAAAACCGGATACAAAGTCAGTGATTGAACAAATTAGAAACGTTGCCAATCAAGGAAAAAAATAGTGAATAGGAATGATCTGCCCAATTTTAACGAGATTGATACTGATCAGATTTTACCAAAACTGAACCATCTCATTGACACAGCACGTTCTTCTCTAAGAGATACGCTAAAGCGAAAGTCATTCACTTATGATTCACTAGTCGCACTTAGAGAGGAGATTGAAGATGATATCAACAAATTTTGGTCACCGATATCGCAGCTACAAGCGGTCTGTAACGAAGATGCGCTTAGGGAAGTTTACGCTAAAGGTTTATTGGAGATCACGAAGTTACAAACAGAGATGGATCAAGACTCCGAACTCCTAGTCGCTTATGAGGAAATCAAAAACTCGAGCGCCTTTTCTGAGCTTTCAATCCCAAAGCAAAAAGCTATCACCAATGCTATTAAGGATTTTTATTTAGCAGGCGTGAATCTGCCTGAATCTGAAAAAGAAAAATTACTAGAACTGAAAGGTTCTCTATCGACTTTAAGCACTCAGTTCAGCAACAACGTTTTAGATTCCACTCAAGTGTGGCAGAAGGTAATCACCGATGTCTCTGAACTATCTGGATTACCGAATAATGCGTTGGGTTTAATGAGTCAGGCTGCGTCTCAAAAGAAATTGAAAGGGTACCTAATAAACTTAGAAATACCAACGTATTTAGCTATCATGACCCATTGCGATAATCGTGAGTTGCGAAAAGAGCTTTACTTAGCATATGGCGCGCGCTCTTCAAGATCTGGTCCTGGCGGAGAGAAATATGACAACACAGAAATTATTTCTGAGTTGTTAGAGAAGCGGCAAGATTTGGCGAAAGTACTCGGCTTCGAGAATTACGCGGAGCTCTCGGTCGCCAAGAAAATGGCTGGTTCTCCCGAGGAAATTCTATCTTTCTTGCGAGAGCTTGGTGGGAAAGCAAAACCTCAGGCCGAAGAGGAAATGAAACAGGTAGAGATTCATGCAAGAGAAGTCCATGGTTTAGAAAAGATAGAACCGTGGGATCACTCCTATTATTCGGAAAAACTAAAACAAGATCTATTTGAAGTATCTGATGAGCTTCTTAGACCTTTTTTCCCTGCTCCAAGAGTTTTAGAGGGAATGTTTGAGGTGGCGAGACGGCTTTTTGAAATTGACATCGAGGAGAATAACAACTTTGTGACATGGCATGACGATGTATTGACTTTCAATATTTTGCGCAAAGGAAAAGTATTAGCAAGCTTTTATCTAGATCTCTACGCGAGAGAAAATAAAAGAGGGGGCGCATGGATGGCAGAAGGCAGAGTAAAGAGGATTAATTTACAGGGTGAGAAACAAGAACCCGTGGCTTTTTTAACTTGTAACTTCTCTGGTCCGATTGGTCCAAACCCAGCGCTTCTTAGCCATCAAGAAGTAGTCACTTTGTTCCACGAATTTGGTCATGGATTGCATCATATGCTAACGAAGATAGAAGTTGCTCCTGTATCTGGAATCAACGGAGTTTGTTGGGATGCCGTGGAGCTCCCTTCTCAGTTTATGGAGAACTATTGTTGGGAAAGCGAGGCCTTGTCCTTAATCTCTGGCCATAATGAGACTCAGGAGCCTTTGCCCGAGGATGTTTTACAAAAGCTTATAGCGGCGAAAAATTTTAATTCCGCTACGGCATTGGTTAGGCAGTTAGAGTTCGCTATTTTTGACATGAGAATTCACATGGAGTTTGACCAAAAAAAGGAAGGACAGGTAGAAAGTATCCTTAATCAAGTTAGAGAAGAGATTTCAGTTATAAAACCGCCGGAAGAATACTCGTTTGAAAACAGCTTTTCTCATATCTTCGCCGGAGGTTATGCCGCTGGCTATTACAGTTATAAATGGTCTGAAGTGCTATCCGCGGATGTATTTTCGAAATTCCAGGAGAGCGGTATTTTCAATCGGCAAACAGGAAAAAAATTCCTTTATTCAATACTGGAGAAAGGAGGCTCAGAGGATGCGGGAGATTTGTTCTTTGAGTTTATGGACAGAGAACCGAGCGTCGATGCTTTGTTGAGACAATCAGGTATCAGATCTTAAATCGACCAATTGTCACTGGTCCGAGGCCTAATGTGAAAAAAAGATTCATTGCTGGTGCAAAGTGCAAGAATTGTAACGCAGAAGACACTACCTATATCAACTATGGAGAAAACGGGGAGTCTTTGCATTGCGTAGAATGTAAATTTTCAGAAAAAAAAGAAAGCGATGAGGCTCGCATTGTTGTCCAAGAGTGGACCCCAGTCAGACTGCGGGACATTGATTAGACATTATTTTGCGTTGTTGTTCAGCAATTTGCCAGCCATTATCGCCAAGGATAGATTTGAGATACAGGCTTTTACACTGTTATACTTCGACCCTAAAAACATCAAGTTAGGTTTGAAAACGAAGGAGGCGATACAAAGAAAGAACATCGTTATGCTCTTAAAAAAACGGAGTTTCCCAAATGAATAATTTAAAGCAGCTGAGGCGCTTTTTCTTATGGCCAACGCTACTTTTTTGCCACACCGCATCAGCAGATTTTTCTTTCTGGAATTTGAGAAAAGGCGTGACCGAGATTAGCCGTGAGGTCTATGACCTTCACATGCTAATTTTTTACATTTGCTGCGTTATCGGGGTTATCGTTTTTGGAGCAATGATTGTTTCGATGATTCTGCACAGGAAATCGTTGGGTGCTGAACCTGCTACTTTTCATGAGAGCACCAAACTTGAAGTTGCTTGGACAATAATTCCGATAGTAATACTAATAGGCATGGCAGTGCCCGCCACCAGCACACTTAGAGATATGTATGAGCCAGGCGAACCAGATTTGGACGTCGAGGTGCGAGGTTATCAATGGAAGTGGCAATACACTTATCTGAACGATGACCCCTCGAAAGAAATCCAGTTCATGAGTGCACTCAGAACGCCTCAGGACGAAATACAGAATCGGGCTGGGAAGGGCGAGCATTATCTCTTGGATGTTGATAATCCCCTGGTTGTTCCAGTCAACAAGCGAATAAGGTTTTTAATCACTTCTAACGATGTAATTCATTCATTTTGGGTTCCTGATTTCGCTGTAAAGAAAGATGCTATCCCAGGATTTGTTCACGAAAGTTGGGCAATTGTTGAGGAACCAGGAATATACAGGGGGCAATGTGCGGAGTTGTGTGGGAAGGATCACGGGTTCATGCCAATCGTGGTCCACGCAATGGAGCAAGAAGATTACGATAAGTGGGTAATAGAAAAACAAGATGAGGCGGCTAAGGTATTTGAAATAGTGGGCAAATCCTGGTCCACAGATGAACTTATTGCAAAAGGTGAAGAGGTTTATGCTCGAAATTGTGTAGCCTGCCACCAAACGAATGGACAAGGCATTCCTCCAGCGTTCCCGTCCCTCGTAGGACAGGGGATCCCAGTTGGGCCGATTGCAGACCATATAGATATACTGCTTTATGGGAGGGCCGGCACAGCGATGCAGGCTTTCGGCCAACAATTAAACGCAGCTGAAATAGCGGCAGTTGTGACTTACACCAGAAACGCATGGGGAAATAATATGCAAGATTCAGTTCAGCCGAAAGAAATCAACGTAATGATGGCAAGCCAGTAGGAGAGCTAATATGAACGCGGTAGTTGAGGAACACCATGACGACCATCATGATCATGGTCCAGCAAAGGGCATAACTCGCTGGCTTTACACGACAAACCACAAAGATATCGGGACCTTATATCTGTGGTTCAGTTTTGCTATGTTTTTCGTGGGCGGTATATGTGCCCTTGGGATTCGAGCCGAATTGTTTCAGCCCGGCCTTCAGATAGTTCAACCCGAGCTTTTTAACCAACTTACAACCATGCACGGGCTGATAATGGTCTTTGGTGCTGTTATGCCCGCTTTTGTCGGATTAGCGAATTGGTTGGTACCGATGATGATTGGCGCTCCCGACATGGCCTTACCAAGGATGAATAATTACAGCTTTTGGATATTGCCTTTTGCCTTCGGAATGTTACTTTCAACTTTCTTTATGGAGGGTGGTGCCCCCAACTACGGTTGGACATTCTACGCACCTTTGTCGACGGAGTATGCGCCGCCGAGCGTAACGTTCTTTATTTTCGCAGTCCATTTGATGGGAATTTCATCAATAATGGGCTCAATCAACGTAATCGTAACTATTCTTAACATGCGTGCACCTGGCATGACGCTCATGCAAATGCCGCTATTTGTTTGGACATGGCTCATCACCGCCTATCTGTTAATCGCAGTAATGCCTGTTTTAGCTGGCGTAGTTACGATGATGCTGATGGACATCCATTTTGGAACAGCTTTCTTCAACGCGGCTGGCGGGGGCGACCCGGTTCTGTTCCAACACGTATTTTGGTTCTTTGGTCATCCAGAAGTTTACATTATGATTCTGCCGGCTTTTGGAGTTGTCTCGGCGATTATTCCTACCTTTGCCAGAAAGAAATTGTTCGGCTATGACTCCATGGTTTATGCGACAGCTTCTATTGCATTCCTTTCATTCATAGTTTGGGCTCACCACATGTTCACAGTTGGTATACCTTTAGCGGGCGAACTCTATTTTATGTATGCCACAATGGTGATTGCCGTGCCGACCGGCGTTAAGGTGTTCAATTGGGTTGCAACGATGTGGCAAGGTTCTATGACCTTTGAAACACCTATGCTGTTCGCCATTGCGTTCGTAATACTGTTCACTATAGGGGGGTTTTCGGGCTTAATGCTTTCTATTGTTCCAGCTGACTTTCAGTACCATGATACCTACTTTGTAGTGGCGCACTTCCACTATGTCCTAGTTCCCGGATCTATATTTTCGATCATGGCTGCCGTTTACTACTGGCTACCAAAATGGACAGGAAACATGTATGACGAGACACTGGGGAAAACCCATTTTTGGCTCTCCTTCGTTGGGATTAACGTGACGTTTTTCCCTCAGCATTTCATCGGACTTGCTGGAATGCCAAGAAGAATACC